>Ga0074195_1000355_pt1 | contig 97564 bp, 98 predicted proteins | sample EPASupsiteHSE623_FD_64525 | JGI IMG/M metagenome (GOLD analysis project Ga0074195, IMG submission 64525) | Bioremediated contaminated groundwater from EPA Superfund site, New Mexico - Sample HSE6-23 | ecosystem: Environmental > Aquatic > Deep subsurface > Groundwater > Contaminated ...
TGGGGAAAGATATTTGATTCGGTAACGGCATCTGCGATTCTGGACAGACTTAGCATGAATGGAACCTTTATCTCCTTTGAAGGGAGGTCCTATCGGAAGAGAAAGAATAAAGAAACACTATAATTAGGATGAACAATAAACGTTATTTGAACTAAAGGGACTGCCTTGTCTTCATGCAGGGCAGTTCTGACGGTGAGGTCTGTTGTATTGCCAGTTCTGCGGGCGCTGAGATTGTTATATTTGCGGGCGAAATGATTGTTGCCTACAACGGTCATAAAGGTCATAAATTCGCCAAGCAACTTGGCAAAAATCTTATAGAAACAATAGCTAACGAGATGACTGATGCAAACCTTCCAGAATCAAAGATCACAAACCTTAAACAAGCATTCTCTTTCATCACAACCCACACAACTTTAACGACAGACAAGAACTTCTTTGAAAATCTCATCTCCGAGATTGACGATAAAATAAACTCATTCATGAGAACCCATCAGTATTTCGATACGTTAGGGCAGTTTTATGTAGAGTTCTTGCGATATGCAAATAACGACAAGGGATTGGGAATTGTATTAACCCCTCCCCATATTACCGAACTTTTTGTCAACCTTGCGGAAGTCACCAAAGATAGTGTCGTTCTGGACAATTGTTGTGGCACCGGCGGATTCCTAATAAGCGCTATCAAACGAATGGTTTCCTCTGCGCAAGGGGATTCCGGTAAAATAGAGACCATTCGTAAGAGCCAGATCGTTGGAATTGAATTTCAAGACGACATTTATGCCTTAGCGATTTCCAATATGATGATTCATGAGGACGGTAAGAGTAATATTTTCCAAGGAGACTGTTTTGCTCTTATAAACACAATAAAGGAACGGTATAAGCCTAACGTAGGTTTATTGAACCCCCCTTATAAAGCAGAAGCTGACGACAATGAAGAACTCGAATTTGTTGTCAACAATCTCGAAATGTTGGAACAAAATGGCAAATGTATTGCTATCGTCCCCTTAAGCTGTGTACTGGCTAATGAAGGCAGGGGATATCAGCTTAAAGAAAAGCTACTGTTTCATCACACTCTCGAAGCTGTCATGTCCATGCCAGCCGAACTATTTCATAATTCAAAAGTCACAGTAATAACCTGTGTTGTTGTTTTCACTGCGGGTATTCCTCATCCACCCGGAAAAAAAACGTGGTTTGGGTATTGGAGGTATGACGGTTTTGAAAAAGTCAAAAGCAAGGGGAGAATTGATTCAAAGCACCGGTGGGAAGGAATCAAAAACCGTTGGCTCACTACATTCAAAAATAGAGAGGTATGGCCAGGCTTTAGCGTTATGCGAGAAGTCAACGCTTCAGACGAATGGTGTGCCGAAGCATTTCTTGAAACAGATTATTCTGTAATAAACCAAGACATGTTTTTGGATGAGATTAAGAAATATGTCGCATTTAATGTGTTGAATAAAGGGAACACGCCATGAAACTCGTTCCTCTTAGCGACATATTTGACATTATTTATGGTAACCAACTCGATTTCAACAAAATGGTAGTCGACGACGAGAGTCCTGTTAATTTTATATGCAGGTCAAGTGCTAACCTCGGTGTTATGGCTAAGGTCAAGAGACTCAAGATCAATCCTTTCGAGGCTGGCCACATTACAGTGACTTTAGGCGGTACCTATTTGTTAAGCTGTTTCGTTCAACCGGCACCTTTCTACACAGCTCAGAATATTAAGGTTTTATCTGCCAAAGACAAAGGTATGTCATTCTGGCAGAAATTGTTTTACTGCAAATGCATTGCAGCCAACCGTTTTAAGTACAGTTCCCATGGTAGAGAAGCCAACAGGAGTTTGGATACTTTGTTTGTCCCCGCCTATTCTGAAGTCCCGGACTGGGTCAACGAGATGGGCGATATCGAAAGCCATAGCAGTTATCGTTTAGACCCACTGTCAGAGATCCCCATTGACTTGAACGGCAAGGAATGGGCTTGGTTTCCTTATTGTCAATTATTCGACATTGAGAGAGGCAAGGGTGCACGCAAGAAGGATATTGTTGAGGACGGTACAACACCGTTTATTACCTCGGTAGAATTTAACAATGGCTTGATCGGTTATGTGAACGATGAACCCAAACACAAAGGAAACGTCCTAACGGTGAATAGAAATGGTAGTGTTGGAGAGGCATTTTATCAACTCATTCCTTTTTGCTCAACAGAAGATGTTCATGTATTTAACCCTAAGTTCTCGCTCAACCCTTTCATAGCCATATTTCTGCTACCATTGATTAAAATGGAAAAGTTTCGATATTCATACGGAAGGAAATGGGGACTGGAAAGAATGCGTAATTCAACAATCAAGCTTCCAGTTGACCCAGAAGGAAAGCCTGACTGGAGCTTTATGGAATCATTCGTCAGATCACTCCCTTTTTCATCCAACATAATCGGATAGCCCCCATAATCGTTTTTCACAACTAAACCTCAGCCTTTGAGTAGATAGTTGCCGTTTGCAATGGAGCATCATGTATGGAATCAGCGAGCACACACTTCAGGAAGTAACCTGTGCCTCAGGCAAAAACCGCGCAGCGCGCAATTTCGGGAAGTCATCAGCCCCTCAGGCAGAAACCACGCAGTGTGCATTACTGGAAGTACATCCCGGAAATGAATTTCTGAATCGAATCAATAAGTCGGGTATGTGCTCTATTTTGGAGTTTCCTGAGTTTTTTTAAAATTGATAGAAGTGATTATCCATAGTCTTTCCCCTGTTTTTTCCAATCTGACATGCGTGCCATTATCCGGTTCGGTTGTGGCAACTTCATTGTCAACATCGCTAATATTTATAGGAATAGTAAAGACATTCCAGTCTTTTATCCCGGCAAAGATACCTTTTTTATCAGGCATGTTTATTTCACGCATAATCTGTTTTTTCAGTGTTTCTTTGTCGGTACCATGAGATATCTCTTCCGGTAATTTGTTTATAAAACTATCCATGTCTAAGAATTGTTCTGCAATTTCTGTGTTGTTAAACAGAATAGCCCTTTTGAATTGAATGAGCGCATATCGTGGCGTTCCTTGAAAATAATAGTATCCTGCATACAGAACACCAATGGCAATCGCAAATACAAGTAATTTTGCAATCCCGCCCCTTTCATTTCCCATAAACTTGTATTGCATCATATACCCTCCATTTCGATCTATGTTTTATGGTCAGGTGGCAAGATAGGCACGTTCACAATTAAGTAACTATCTTTTCCGGTGCGAACTTTTCCATCTCATGCGCTCTTCTTGTTCTTCCCGTCTTTCCGGTATACCTCTCTCAGGAGGGTACAGCAGTGAGAGATTTTCCCTGTTTTTGTCTTTGTGAGCACATCGGTTATGTATATGACTATCATATATCATATATGAACATCTGTTTTAACGCTTTGAGAAGCTACGCGGCAATAGTGATAGTTGATATTGAACATTAAGTACAAAAAGTCTTATTACTTCAGCATCTTTTCCCGATATTGAATGTATGCATCGCGTATAGCCAGATACGGGTCAATTGCTGCTTCCTTGAGGGCTTCATAGTCGCCAATGCGAAAAGATGTCGTGTTCACTGCTTCATGCACATATAGTCCTGCGTTTTCCGGATTGATCCACTCAGATCCGCCAAGATATGTCGTTGGCTTGAGCGACCAGTCAACACCCCATCCGACAGAATCACGGGCGCTTGAAGCACCGAGAAATGGCCAGACCAGATAGAAACCATGACCCATGCCATATTTACCCAGCGTCTGGCCGAAATCCGTATCGCGGCCTTTAATATTGAAACACTCTGTTGCGCAGTCTCTCAATCCACCAACGCCGACTGTGGAGTTGATAAGCAGTTTGGCTAATTCAATCCCTGCATATCCCAACTCTCCCTGAAGAAGATTATTCACAATACGAATGGGCGCCCTGACATTCTGATAGAAACTGCTTACCAAACCCCTGATGCCTTCCGGTAATACATACTTATAACCTTGTGCAGCCGGTTTTAATGCCCAGAAATATACTTTATCGTTGAAGTAATAAATTGCCCTGTTCCACGGCTCCAGAGGATCGGCAATGCGCGGCCCTTCACCGCTGTCTACTTGCTCCTCGGTAACATTGTCATATTCATCAGAAGGCTTTTCCCCGGCAGCAGATTGATCCGACCCGGTCTCGCCTGAACCTTTTTCCGCTCTTTGTTGCTCTTCGACAACACCGGCACCTGAGTCTTGGGCAGGGTCTGCTGCGTATACCGTTGAAAGACCAGAAAATAAGGAGATTATGAATACCAGGCAGACCATCGATCCGGCAAAGAAACATGCCCTTCTCCAATATCGTATTAATTCACTACAATTCATTTTTTCCCAACCTTCTTGCGTAATGTTTCAAGCAGCGTTTCCGGGGGATTGTTCCCGAGGATTTCCCGGAATTGGGTGCGGTAGTTGCTTATCAGGCTCACTCCTTCGATGACTACATCATAAACTTTCCAATCGCTGTCCTTCTTGATAACCCTGTAATAGATGGGCACCTGGGCGTTTTTTGTTGCAACAACACTCTGGACCTCTATCGTGGTTTCGGAAAGAGGCGTCTCTTTGGTGAAATTTACCTTCTCATCGGTATAAGCCGTGATTTTATCAATATATGCATCCTTAAGAATCGTTTTAAATAACGCAACAAATTCTTTACGCTGTTCCGGGGTAAACTTATTCCAGTTCAACCCCAGTGTCCTCTTTGAAAGCTCTACAAAATCAAACATCTTATCAGCGATAACTACAATCCTCTGTTCTTTTACCTTTTTGCCTGCCTCACCTTTCAGCTTAGGATCGCGCATCGCTTCGATCACGCTATTGACATTCGTTTTCACGGTGTCAAGGGGAATGCCTGCAAGAACATTGAAGGGAACCATTAACATTATTATGAGAATGAGCTCGGAAATCCTTTTTTTCAATATAATCCTCCTCTATATGCCTTACCGGTTTTACGGGGTTTTACCCGGCTCCTTTTTCGTATCTCCGAAGGCATACTTGCCTATGAGGTCTTCAATGTCCGCCGGTATTGATGTCTGCGTAATAAAGCCGCCTTGTTTAATCGGCTCACCGGAACCGCCCGGTTCAATTTTTACATATTTATCGCCAATAAGTCCTGATGTCTTTATGGTAGCTGCCGCGTCGTCATATACCTTCAAGCCTTTATTTACTGCCATCTCGACCACTGCCATCTGTTTATCCGTGTCTATTTTGAGGTTTTTAACGCTTCCCACTGCAAGCCCGTACACTTCAACTGAACTGCCGACCCTAAGACCGGATGCCGAGGCGAATCTGGCATAGAGGATATAAGTATCATCTCCGAAAAGCGAAACCTTACCCAGTTTCACCGTCATATAGCCAACACATATAAGACCAATCAAAACAAAAACACCCACAGCCGTTTCCATCGAATACTTTTTCATTACATACTACCTCCGGAATCGCATCGATAAGTTGCGATAATCTCCTGTTTTTCTTCAGATCTCTTGATGATCTGCTCAATCTCGTCGTCAGGATAGACTCCCGTAAATCCTGCATGTATATAGATATCAAAACATTCTCCAACCCCTGTCTTTGGCCTGGTCATATTTTCAATTACCCCAAGAGCCCCTTGCTGCAATTTTTTTGCAAAGGCCGCTACAAGCTCTCTTGCCTCATCGGGCTTCGTGTGAGGGAATATGGTAAGTATCTGATCTCTGCTGTGACGCGCAGAAAAACCTCCTACCGGATTAAATTGCCTGTTCGTAAATTCTCCAAGGAGCTTGAGAATTTCCAATGATACCTGGTGTCCCAGAGCTGCGTCCAACAAATTCAGCCGAACACTGAAAACCGCGGCTGAAACAGCCGTTGTCGTGGCTGCGCCTCCCAGCATTCCGGCATAATGCATTCTGAATGCCTCCCTGGAAAGCAGACCTGTAAGCTCATCCTGAAACCCTTCCAGGCTGCGGAGAAACTCATCGATTATAGGAAGCTTCAGCCTCACCGCTTCTTCATATCTCCCCTCAAAACCCACTGTTCCCTCCCAGAGAATAATAATTCGATCCGAGATGAAAAAAATATCCGGAATATCATGGCTGATCATAACAGCCGTAAACCCGAATTTTTTTCTGTAATGGGTAATCATGCTCAGGATCATATTCTTCCTTATGGGGTCCTGACCTGTAGTCGGTTCATCAAAAAGCACAATCTTCGGGTCAGTCACCAGCGCCCGCGCCAGGGCTACCCGTTTCTGCATCCCGCCTGAGAGCTCTGAAGGATACTTTTTTATGGCTTCGGTGAGTTCCAGGTCTTCAATCCTTTTCAACACCATTTTTTCAATATCTTTCTTATTGAGGTCTGTGGTCTGGCGCAGCGGAAAGGCAACATTATCAAAAACCGTCATGGAATCGAGGAGGGCATTATTCTGGAACAGATAGGAAATGTTGCCCATATATGCCTTACGTTCAGCCTTGTTCATCTTGCCGACAGATTTCCCTTGAAAAAAGATATCACCTTCATCGGGCTTTAGCAGACCGATTATGTGTTTCAGGAACACGCTTTTCCCGGTTCCGCTCTTCCCGATGATCGTTGTGATCTGGTTTTCATAGATGCTGGCATTGATCTTATTTAGTACAATCTTATCATTGAACTGCTTGCTGATATTTCTGAATTCTATCAAAGGGACATTTTCCATGGTCATCCTTACATAATAAAAGACGTTACTACATAATCCGCGATAAGGATCATTACGCACGAGATTACTACAGCCGAGACAGTGGCAAGACCCACGGCCCTGGCGCCGTAACCATCGTTCCGCATATGACAGAAATAACCCTGGAAGCAGCATATGCATGAGACAATCACAGCAAAGACAAGGGCCTTTATAAAACCTCCCCTGACATCCACCATATTTATAGATGACTGTACACGGTAAAAATATGTACCTCCGTTCGTCCCCAGCAGGAGAACGCCCGTGATATACCCACCCAGTATGCCGATCAGGTCAAAAAAGGATGTGAGCAAGGGGAAACTGATGATTGAAGCAGCGACCCTCGGACTGATAAGGTAACGAACAGGATCGATCCGCATGGAGTAGAGGGCGTCGATCTGCTCGGAGATTCGCATGATGCCGATCTCTGCGGTTATGCCGGAGCCTGCCCTTGCGGTAATCATAATAGCCGTGAGAACCGGTCCCAATTCCCTGATAAGGGATAAGGATACGGCAGATCCGAGGGCGCCTACAGAACCAAACTTCACCAGGGTGTAGAAAAGCTGCAGCCCCATGACCATACCGGTGAAAAGGCCTACGAGCATAACAATCAGCGATGATCTGGCGCCGATATAATAAACCTGTTTTACTATCTCAATAAATTGCTTTTTACGGAAGATATTAAAAAATGCCAGGGAGAAGAAAATAACCATTGCGCCCAGATTACCCACAAGGCTTATAGTTCTTTTGCCGATATAAGGCAAAACAAGCGCTAAGGGTTTGTTTTGCCTTTGTGTACGTATTTCTGCCAAATTTCCTCCGCAGTCACTACCTTCTTTTGAATATGCAAATTGATGAATATTCTAACTATAAATATTTTAACAGTGCAACTTTTTTCTATAATATTGCCTTGGGGTAGAATATTCTTTAGCCATAATTCCTTCAGGGTTCATTCAATCCGATGATTCCTTGCAGCGTATGCTGCGGGGTAACCACATTCCCTCACCCCTTCTTACGTAACCTCTTCTTCTTTTACCACTTCTGTTTTAACATATGTTAAAAGTTCCTGCAGCACAGGGAGCACATCTGTTCTGAACCTGCCGGCAACAAGAACATACATTATGTCATCGCCGATCTTCAACTCCCCCTGGTTGATCCATGCCCTGATTTCCACTATGCCGTCTCTTTTTTTCATATCATTTACACGGGATTCAAGTTTTTCTTTGTCAAAGGACAACTTCATCCCCTTTACAGGTTTTCCGTCCTTTGCAGTGCCCCTGACTACACCGTTGTGGGCAAGCATCATGCCCAGGGCTTCCGGATTTGCGCCTGCCTTTATTTCACGTATCCATTGATCTATCATAATTTGACCTCCTTAAAATAATGTGTCCTGTCTTTATTATTACATAAAACCCCCATCCTTTTCACCAATTTCATAGCAAGCCGCCCTGAAACAATCATAGGAGCTTCTATTGCAACCCGGATGATTGCCTGTCCTGAATGAGAAAACAGTTTTCTATAGGCAATTTATTAAAATAAATGTATATTTAGGTCTATATAAAACTGTTTGTGGAATAAAAATGGGTGTCAAAGACAAGACAAAAGGCTGAAAAAAACCATATGCCATTATAAAATGGAATAATAAGGAGGAATAACTATGGAAGACGACAGGATTTCTTACCACGAGTCAGTCCGTAAAGTTTACGATAGGATTAAAAGCGACAATATGACGAACATATGGGACAGGTATGAAGCCCAGGGCATGGGCGGCAATCCTGACCAGAGATGTCCCTTCTGTCAGGGAGGTGTTCGGTGCGACCTATGCTCAAACGGTCCCTGCAGGGCAGATACAGCAAAAGACAAGAGAGGCGTCTGCGGCATTACCGGCGACGGCATGGCAATGCGGATGATGTTGCTCAGGAATGTCATGGGTGCTTCCACTTACCACTACCATACCGAACAGACTATTAAAACACTTAAAGCAGTAGTAAACGGCAAGGCGTCTTTTAAGATGAAAAGTCCGGAAAAACTGGAAAAACTTGCAGAAAGGTTCGGGATACCTACAATGATACCTGAAGATGAAATAGCGCTCATGCTGTGCAATTATGTGGAAGCTGATTTTAACAGAAAATATGATGAACCGAGTTATATCGTAGAAGCCCTTGCCCCGAGGGAACGCACAAACCTTTGGAAGAGACTCGGCATTATGCCGGGCGGGATTTACGGCGAAATGATGTTTGCTACAAGCTCATGTCTTACAAACGTCGACGGGTATTATGCAAGTCTCGCGCTTAAGGCGATGCGCCTTTCTATAGCCACGGCATACCAGAGTCAGATCATAAACGAATACTGCCAGGACATCATCTTCGGCATTCCGGCACCGCACAACATGCGTGTAGATCTGGGTGTCCTTGACCCTGATTATGTAAATGTACTGCCCAACGGGCATGAACCTTTCCTCGGTTTCGCCATGATACAGCTTGCCAGAGAACAAAAATGGCAGGAGAAGGCCAAGGCCGTAGGCGCAAAGGGCATGCGTATAATCGCAAATATCGAAGCAGGCCAGGAGATGATCCAGAGATGGGAAATGGATGATGTGTTCTACGGCTTTACCGGCAACTGGATCGCGCAGGAGGCAGTCCTTGCAAGCGGTTGTGTTGACCTCTTTGCCTGCGACATGAACTGTTCCATGCCTGTTGACCCCCTCTATGCCGAAAAATATAAATTCAAGCTCATTCCGGTGAGTCAGCTTGTTGCCTTTGAAGGGATTACGGAGAGGATCAGCTATAGTCCCGAAAAAGCAGAAGAGCAGGCTGCCCAGCTCTTACAGATAGCCATCGACAATTTTAAAGAACGCAGGGCCACTATTACACCGGTCGTGCAATTACCAATGAGAGAGGCAATAGTAGGCTTTTCAACGGAAAGTATCCTTGAAGCCCTTGGAGGAACACCTGAACCGCTGTTAAAGGCAATAGCCGGCGGAGCCATTCGCGGCATTGCAGGCCTTGTATCCTGTACATCCCTCAGGGATGGCGGACAGGACGTACACAGCGTCCGTATAGCAAAAGAACTTATTAAACGCGATGTGCTGGTGCTTTCAATGGGCTGCGGCAACGCCGCCATGCAGGTTGCCGGTCTATGCAGCCTGGAGGCAAAGGAGCTTGCAGGCAATGGGCTTAAGGCAATATGCGAACTTTTGAAAATCCCCCCAGTATTGAGCTACGGTACATGCACAGATACAGGACGTATCGCGGACCTGCTGGCGGCCATCTCTGTCGCCCTGGGGAATGTGCCGATACCGGACCTTCCTGTTGTAGCCGTTGCACCTGAGTATATGGAACAAAAGGCAACGATTGACGCGGTCTTTGCCGTTGCCTACGGACTCTATACGTATGTCAACCCTGTCCCTACGGTGACAGGAGGGCCGAACCTCGTGAAGCTCCTCACTGAAGATTGCAAAGAGGTAACCGGCGGTATTATGAGCGTTGAAACAGACCCGGTCAAAGCAGTTGATGGCATATTGACACATATTGAAGCAAACAGAAAGAAACTGGGGATTTAAGAATGCAGTGAATAGTGAATAGTAGATAGTGAATAGCGTATGGTTTAATCCCGCTTAATGCGGGACATAGTCCAAAACAAATTCATGGTCAACTCTGTGGACATTCTATTAACTATCTATTATTCACTGCCTCTTTACTTCTGCTTTTCACTATTCACTAACAACTATTCACTGTCTTTCTCACTGCCTTTATATCTGAGGGCGTTGTTTCCTTCCGTATGGGATTTTGGGAACCTGTTGTTGTACGTAATCACAGAAAACCGGCAGTTCTTGGAGATATTTTTCAACATCTTCCCGTTAAAGATGGAAAAACCGGGAAACCGGGGTTATGCAAAGGTCTTAAATGGTATTTTCTTTCAATCTGATGATTCCTCGCAGCTCTGCTACGGGGTAACCACATTCCCTCGCCCCTTGCGGGAGAGGGCAGGGTGAGGGGGCATAATTATATAGCCTCATTCCTCTGATACCTCGCAGCTCTGCTACGGGGAGGTTCATTTGACCTTTAATCCAGCCGGATGATATAGTTACGGCTGATTGTTGTCATATGCAGAAAGTATAAAAAGGGCAGACATTATAAATGAACTTTTTTATCCATACCACCGGCTGTAAGGCAAACCAATGGGATTCCTATGTGATTGCCGGCAATCTGGAAAGCGCGGGGTTGACCCCATCTCCCATGTCCCGGGCCGATATTATTATTATTGACGCCTGCACCTTAACGGAGGGGGCGGAAAGGGATATCAGGAGGTTTATCAATCAGAGCCGCAGGGAGAATGAAAAGGCGAAGATTATCATTGCCGGTTGTCATGGACAGGTCTACCCTGAACGTTCATTCGGTGCCGAACTTATCCTGGGTCAGGCTGAGAAGTTCCGCATCACTGATTTTCTCGACAAAAAAGGTGTATTTGTGTCGGAAAGGGCGCAACTTTCTCTGGAAACATGCGCAGTTGATATATTGCCTATTGGTAAAACCAGGTTTTTTCTGAAGATTCAGGACGGCTGCGACAAATTTTGCAGTTATTGTGTGGTTCCCTTCGCAAGAGGAAAACCGAGAAGCAGGCCTGTAAAAGAGATTCTGGAGGCCCTTGGCGTGCTGAAGGAAAAGGGAATAAAGGAAGTTGTTCTCACCGGAATAGAGATAGCTTCCTACAGAGACCTGGCGTCAAATAAGGATTTAAAGAATTTGCTGACTCTCCTTGAAAAAAGCGTGACGCCGGAACGCATACGGGTAAGCTCCATTGACCCTCTTTATATTGATGAAGAATTTATTGATATTGTCGCTGGTTCTCAAAAGATTACAAAAAGCTTCCATATCCCGCTCCAGAGCGGGTCTGACGCAATACTTGAAAAAATGGGGCGACGGTATAACAGTTCCTATATAAATGGTATCATAGATAAAGTTCATAATAAGATAAAAGGCGCCGGCATAGGTATGGACGTGATAGCGGGGTTTCCAGGAGAGGATGAAGGATTATTTGAAGAAACGTACCAATTTCTTGAAGCTGCGCCGATATACTATCTTCATGTTTTTCCCTATGCTGCACGGAAAGGAACAGCGGCTTTTTCCATGGCAGGAGGTATTTCCGAATCTGAAAAAAAGCAGAGGGTGCGCAGGCTAAAAACGCTTGATGCTGAAAAAAGAACGGCCTTTTATAAGCAGTTTGTCGGTACAGAACAGGTAATCATCCCGGAAGGCAAGATATATAAAGGGGTATACATGAGGGGCTATACCGGCAACTATATGCCGGTATATATCCCATATGAGAAAAACCTTGAAAATAAGCTGTTAATAGTTAAAATTAAAGGAATTGAGGAAGACCTGCTGCTTGGAGAAACAAAAAAGTAGGCAGGTGAGCATTTACGGAGGGTATTATGTTTGTTTTCGGTAATCTGTTTTCAGGCATTGCTTATATATTAAAACTTTTGCTTGATCTGTATTTCTGGGTAATATTCGCAAGGGCTATCCTTTCATGGATAAGGCCTGACCCTTTCAATCCTATTGTCAGAACTATCTGTATGCTCGTAGACCCTATAACGTACAGAATATCCAAAATCATCCCCACAAGGATAGGCATGGTTGATGTGGCGCCCTTTATCCTTATGCTGATTGTTATTTTTATGGAAAAGTTCATTGTAGGAACCCTTTTTGATATGGGGATGAGAATGAAATAAAGGTGTAGTTATCCTGGCTTTAGGGTGCAGGAAACGTGTAAGGTTCTAATTCCACTGTGAATATTGAGATAAAAGTCATAACCAATGCAAAAAAGAGGGAGATTCTTCGGGAAGGCGCCGGTTTGAAGGTCAGGCTCATGTCGCTGCCTGTTGAAGGTAAGGCAAATGAGGAACTTATCAGGTATCTTTCAGAAATTTTCGGCGTGAAAAAGTCTGAAGTGAAAATAGTAAAGGGGGATAAAGACAAAAGAAAGCTTATCTCAATACCTGTTGATGAAGCTGCAATAGAAAAAGTAACAGGTAAAACCACCACAGACTAAGGCAGACGGCTTCATACCGGCAAAACCACAACAGTTACAACAGGTTAATTTCCTTGACAATTAAATGATAAACCAATTATATTATCAGACTCAAAAGAAGGGAGATATGATTATAAGGCTTTCAGAGATAGAAGATGGAGCTGTATTAAAAGGAAAGATAGCCGGCTCACAGATAGAGGGAGTCAAAGATGAGGAGTTTTCCTTTCTTGCCCCTATTGACTATGAGATTGTTGTCTGCAAGTTTGATGATAGTGTGAGGCTGGAGGGTTCTATCAGGTGTTCTCTTTCTCTGATGTGCGGCAGGTGTCTGGATGTATTCCCTTTCAGTATACAGACATCTCTCGATGTGGGGCTTATAAAAAAAATTCCTGTGCCGGAGACAGAACTTGAACTTGCCAAGGAAGACCTGGAGGTCTATTATTATGAAGGCGATGAGATAGACATAAATCCGCTGGTATGCGAAGAAGTGTTGCTGAATATACCGATCAAGCCCCTTTGCCGGGAAGATTGCAGGGGTATTTGTGCCGTATGCGGAAAGAATAACAATATTGAAGAGTGCCACTGCAATAAAGCTTCAAGCATGTTGCTGGGGGAAAAATTAAACGCTTTTTTAGCGCGTCAAGGAGATAATTATGGCAGTTCCAAAAAGAAAAACATCTCAGTCAAAAAGAGACAAAAGAAGAACACATTATAAGGTAACGGCTGTTAATGTCGGACTTTGTCCGAACTGTAAAGAGCCCAAATTATCGCACATTGTATGCCCGAAGTGCGGATTTTACAAGGGTAAACAGTATTTAAAGGTTAAAGAAGCATAAACAGTATGATAAAGATAGCAGTTGACGGAATGGGAGGAGACTTCGCGCCCCGTGCCGTAGTTGAAGGGGTGGAACTTGCTTGCAGCGAAAAGATAGCGGATATCGTTCTTCTCGGTGATGAAAACGTTTTAAAACCGCTGATAAAAAACCCTGAAGGCTTTGAGATTTACCATACGCCTACATACGTTGAAATGGATGAATCTCCTTCAAATGCCTTGAGAAGAAAGAAAGATTCTTCCATGAATAAGGCTTTTGAACTGATGAAAGCCGGGAAGGTTCAGGCTGTTGTCACAGCAGGTAATTCCGGAGCGGCAATGGCTTTTGCTATTTTTACCCTTGGAAGGTTGGAGTCTGTGGACAGGCCTGCTATAGCAACGTTGAATCCGAATGTAAAGGGAGGGAAATCGATCCTTCTGGATTCCGGCGGAAATGTTGACTGCAAGCCCATAAACCTTGCCCAATTTGCCCTCATGGGAGATGTATTCGCAAAATGCGCCCTGGGTATAAAAGAGCCGAGGATCGGCATTCTTAGCAATGCTGAAGAGGAAACAAAAGGAAACGAATTAACAAGGGAAGCTCACGCTATTGTAAAGAATCTGGGGCTTAATTATATCGGATATGTGGAAGGCACGGATGTGCACAACGGCAGCACTGATGTTGTGGTAAGCGACGGTTTTGTGGGAAACGTGGCATTGAAGATAAGCGAGGGTGTAGCCGATGCTTTAATGGTTTTGCTTAAAGAGGGTATTGAAAAAAAAGTACGGCGAAAGATAGGCTATCTTTTTATGAAGGATGTATTTAAGGAAATTGCGAAGCAACTTGATTATTCTGAAACAGGCGGAGCGCCCCTTCTGGGGGTTAACGGCGTATGCATTATATGCCACGGAAAATCAAATGGGAAAGCGATTAAGAACGCAATAGCCTTAGCAAAAGGATTTGTTGAAAAAAATCTGAACGAATTTATAAAAGAGACAATGCAGAGCCACCAATCACTTCAGAAGAAAAAGGAGAAAAAGAAATGGATTATTTTTTAACGGAAGAACAGAGGCAGATTCAGGCATTGGCTCGCAGAATTACTGAAGATAAGATACTCCCTGTAAGGGCAGAGCTTGATGAGAAAGAGGAATTTCCCTGGACTGTCATGAAGGCATGTGCGGAGACCGGTCTTTTTGGCGTCAATATCCCTGAGGAATATGGCGGAACAGGCGGGGGAGTCTTTGAAAACTGTATTGTTGTTGAAGAATTGAGCAAGGGTTGTCTTGGTATTTCAGTAAGCTACGCGGCAAGTCTTCTTGGCGCATTTCCTATCCTGTTAGGCGGTTCCGAGGCGCAGAAGAAAAAATATCTGCCGGAGATAGCAAGCGGCAGCAGACTCGGCGCATTTGCTCTGACAGAAGCTAATGCAGGAAGTGATGCTCAGGGAATCCGGACAGAAGCGAAAAAAGTAGGGGATGATTATATCCTGAACGGGACAAAACAATGGATAACAAACGGCGGTGAGGCTGAAATATATAGTGTCATCGCGATGACCGATAGAAAGAAGGGCGGAAGGGGTGCAACAGGTTTCATTCTTGAGAAGGGAATGGAAGGTTTTTCCTTCGGCAAAAAAGAGAAGAAGCTTGGCATAAGGGCTTCTGCGACAAGAGAGCTTGTATTTCAGGATTGCAAAGTTCCTAAAGAAAATGTTATAGGTAGAGAGGGGATGGGTTTCATTCTCGCTATGAAAACATTCGACAGAACAAGGCCCGGCATCGGTGCACAGGCTGTAGGTGTCGCACAGAGCGCCCTTGATGAAGCGGTTCATTATGCAAGAGAGAGGGAACAATTTGAAAGGAAAATTATCACATTCCAGGCCTTGCAGCACATGCTTGCCGACATGGCAACGCAGGTCGAGGCTGCCCGTGCTCTTATATATGCTGTTGCGCGATATATAGACAGCAACCCGAAGGATTTTTCAAAGGTTTCGGCTATGGCGAAGGTCTTCCCCAGCGATGTGGCAATGAAAGTAACTGTTGATGCCATACAGATTTTTGGAGGATACGGGTACATGAAAGAATATCCCGTTGAAAAGATGATGAGAGATGCAAAAATACTCCAGATATATGAAGGGGCAAACCAGATTCAAAGGAATGTAATTGCCCTTGAGCTTGTAAAAGAAGCGGCATCGAAGAAGAAAAGATAAAACAATGTTGGATTTTAAGTTTTAAATGTTGAGTTATTTAGATAAAATGAATAATTTAACGCAGAAAAGAGGATAGGAATGAAAAAAATTGGCATTGTTTTTCCGGGTCAGGGCTCTCAGCATGTTGGAATGGGAAAAGGACTCTATGACAGATTTGAATATGTAAGAGACCTGTTTAAAACAGCCGATGAAACGCTCGGTTTTTCCATAACAAAGCTCTGTTTTGAAGGCCCTGAAGATGAATTGAGACAGACATACAATACGCAGCCTGCCCTGCTCCTTGTCAGTTATGCCGTATACCGGGTATTGAAGGTGCAGACCGGTATCGCGCCCTACCTTGTCGCAGGCCATAGTCTCGGCGAGTACACAGCGTTGCTTGCAGGCGGTTTTTTTAAATTTGAGGATGCCCTGATGATTACGAGAAAAAGGGGTATGTTCATGGAAGAAGCATGTCCGAAAGGCAAAGGCGGTATGGTAGCGCTTATTGGCGCAGACATGGGAAAGATAGAGCCTGTTTTACAGGAAATATCCCACGATGATTATGTTGCTGTGCCTGCAAACCTTAATTCCAAAGAACAGGTGGTTCTATCGGGCAATGTGGAGGCTTTAAAAGAAGCTGTTGATAAGCTAAAGGGCATAGGTTATAAAAAAGCTGTATTCTTAAATGTTTCAGGACCTTTCCATAGTCCACTTATGATGGAGGCGGCAGACAGGTTAAAAGATGAATTGGGTAAAATTCCTGCCGGTGAAGTGAAAACCCCCGTTGTTTGTAATGTAGATGCCTGCCCTGAGCAGGATAAACATGCAATATCGTATAAGCTGTACAGGCAGATGTTTTCACCTGTATTATGGGAAAGCAGTATAAAGCGGATGGCAAAGGAAGGCGTAGAGGTGTTTCTGGAGGTAGGTCCTCTGAAAGTGCTTTCAAACCTGATAAAGAGAATTGAACCTGATATTCCCTGCTGTAATGTGGAAGAATTTGAAGAAATCGAGGCGATAAAGGAAATGCTTGTATGAATAATACGGTGACAATAATCACAGGCGGCGCACAGGGTATAGGCCGGGCAATGGCGGAATATTTAGCGGATAAAGGCGGAGATATTGCCATATTTGATATTATTGACGGAAATGAAGCACTGAATGCAATAAAGGAAAAAGGGAAAAAGGCCGAATTTTATCAAGTTGATGTATCAGATTTCAAAGCAGTTGAAGAGGCTGTTAATAGTGTGATAAAAGACATGGGGCAGATTAACAACCTTGTTAATAACGCCGGTATTACAATTGATAAACTGTTGTTGAGGATGAAGGAAGAAGACTGGGACAAGGTAATCCGGGTGAACCTGAAAAGCGTTTTTAATTGTACAAGGGCAGTTATCAGGCATATGCTGAAAACCGGCGGTTCTATTGTAAATATCTCTTCAATTGCCGGTGTGATGGGTAACGCGGGCCAGTCAAATTATGCTGCAAGTAAAGCGGGTATTATAGGTTTTACGAAAAGCGCAGCAAGGGAATATGGAGAGAGAGGCATACGGGTAAATGTCGTTGCCCCGGGTTTTATTAACACAAAGATGACGGAGATATTAGACGATAAATATAAGGAGGAAATGCGTAAAGCAATTCCCTTAAAGAGATACGGTGAACCGGTAGAGATTGCCCGTGCAGTATATTTCCTGCTTTCCGAATATGGGGAGTATATTACGGGAGAGGTAATAAATGTCAACGGTGGTTTATATATGTAGTGTTTTTAAGTTCCAGTCTTTATTGGCGACCGCTGATAACTGGCAGCATAGTATCAGTGTTAATAAATCGAGGAGGTGATTCTTAGATGACAGTAACAGAAAAGGTAAAAGAGATGATTGTTGAACAGCTCGGTGTAAACGAGTCCGAAGTAGTTCCTGAAGCAAAATTTATTGATGACCTTGGAGCTGACTCGCTTGACATTGTTGAACTCATCATGGCGCTGGAAGATGCATACGGGATTGAAATCCCGGATGAAGATGCAGAGAAGATGGAGACAGTAGGCGACGCAATCAAATATATAGAACAGCGTATGGCAGAAAAATAACCAAAGAGGTGAATAAATTGAAAAGAAGGGTGGTTGCCACTGGTTTAGGTCTTGCAACGCCTCTCGGTATCGGATTAGAAAATGTATGGCAGCGAATCTTAAACGGTGAATCGGGGATTGCCCCGATCACCCGTTTTGATGCTACCCAGCATGATACAAAATTTGCCGGTGAGATCAAGGAATTCAAAGCTGAAGATTATATCTCTCCTAAAGAGATTAAAAGAATGGATCTTTTTATCCAGTATGCCCTTGCGGCTTCCAAAGTAGCAATGCAGGACGCCGGGCTCGACATGACAAAAGAGGATGCTGAGAGGGCGGGTGTAGTAGTAGGTACAGGGCTTGGAGGTTTGCCGACCATCGAAAAGTACCACAGCGTACTTTTGGAACGGGGTCCCGGCAGGATTACACCTTTCTTTATACCTATGCTGATAGCGAATGAAGCTCCGGGTCATATTGCCATTCAGTATGGTATGAAAGGACCGAATCTTTCCATCGTTACGGCATGTGCAACAGGTTCGCACTCCATTGGTGAGGCATCCCGGATAATTCAGTACGGGGACGCCGATGTTATGGTGGCGGGAGGAACTGAAGCGAACCTTACTCCTCTGACTGTCGGCGGATTCAATGCAATGAAGGCGCTTTCCACGCGGAATGATGACCCACAGAAGGCTTCGCGCCCCTTTGATAAGGACAGGGATGGCTTTGTTGTTGCTGAAGGTTCAGGGATCGTAGTTCTCGAAGAACTGGAACATGCCTTGAAAAGAGGTGCAAAGATATACGGAGAGATAGCCGGTTACGGGTATAACGGAGATGCATATCATATCACTGCCCCATCCCCGGACGGAGAGGGGTTTGTCCGCTGTATAAAAATGGCGTTGAAAGACGCAGGAATATCACCGGAAGATGTGAATTACATCAATGCCCATGGAACATCAACAGAATTGAACGACTATACGGAGACGCTTGCGATAAAAGAGGTATTCAAGGAAAAGGCATACAAGATACCGGTAAGTTCCACCAAGTCGATGACAGGTCATTTACTGGGGGCTGCAGGGGCGATAGAGGCAATATTTTCTCTTCTGAGTATCAGGGATAATGTCTGCCCTCCTACAATCAATTATGAAACGCCTGACCCGCAGTGTGACCTTGATTATGTGCCCAATGTATCAAGGAGCCACAGAATAGATGTTGCCATGTCAAATTCGTTCGGTTTTGGTGGCACGAACTCGACCCTTGTATTCCGGAGATTCAATAAATGAAGATTGTCCTTGCCTCAGACCATGCAGGTTTTGAGTTGAAAGAATACTTAAAAGGCATTATTGAAAAGGAAGGTCATTCTTTTATCGATGCCGGGGCATATAGTGAAGATTCTGTTGATTATCCTGATTTTGGTTTTAAGGGAGCTGAGATTGTATCAACCGGAGAGGCGGACAAAGGTGTATTTATTTGCGGCACCGGGATTGGAATGAATGTTGTTGCAAATAAGGTAAAAGGTATACGCGCGTCTCTCGTACAGGATATGTATACTGCCATCCAGAGCAGAAAACACCTTGACGCCAACGTCCTTGTTCTGGGTGAGAGGGTGATTGGTAAGGGGATGGCTGAAGAAATTGTGAAAGTATGGCTTGGAACATCTTTTGAGGGCGGAAGGCACGAGAAAAGAGTTGAAAAGATAAAGCAGTGGGAAGAAAAGCACCTTAAGTAAAAGCGAAAGATGAAGGCAAAAGGAAAAAATATTTAATGCTCCATGTCCGACTTTAAATGTTTTGGACTATGGACAGGTAAGGAATTATGAAATTAGCAGAAAAAGATAAAGAGATTTATGGACTTATAAAGCAGGAGATTGAAAGGGAGGAGTATAGCCTTATCCTGATAGCATCGGAAAACTATGTGGATGAGGAGATCCTTGAAGCACAGGGATCTCCTCTTACAAATAAATATGCTGAAGGCTATCCTTCAAAAAGGTATTACAGCGGATGCAAATATCTGGATGATATTGAGGATATAGCCATAGAAAGGGCAAAGACGCTCTTTGGCGCCGAACATGCAAATGTTCAACCCCATTCAGGCTCTGGTGCAAATATGGCCGCATACTTTGCTGCCCTTAAAATAGGCGATACAATCCTCGGCATGGATATAGACCATGGAGGGCATCTGACGCACGGCGCGCGTGTAAGCTTTTCCGGCAAGTTCTATCGTGCTGTGGGTTATAAAGTTTCAAGTGTGAATGAAGAACTTGACTATGATGAAATCAGAAAGATTGCCCTTGAAGAGAAGCCGCAGATGATTGTTACAGGCGCCAGCGCATATTCGAGGGTGCTGGATTTTAAGAAGTTCAGAGAGATCGCCGATGAAGTAGGCGCGTATCTGCTGGCGGATATTGCCCATATTGCAGGCCTTGTTGCTGCCGGATTGCACCCGAGTCCGGTGGAATACGCACATTTTGTGACCACAACAACCCATAAAACTCTCCGTGGACCAAGAGGGGGGTTAATACTCTGCAAGCAGGAATTTGCAAAAAAAATTGACTCCGCTGTTTTTCCTGCAATTCAGGGCGGGCCGCTTATGCATGTGATTGCAGCAAAAGCAGTGGCGTTGAAAAATGCCATGAGTGACGAATTCAGAGAGTATCAAGGGCAAATCATCAGGAATGCAAAGCATCTGGCGGCTTGCATGGAGAAATGCGGCTTCCGCATAGTCTCCGGAGGCACAGACAATCATCTGTTTCTCGTTGATCTGTCACCAAGAGGGATAACAGGGAAACAAGCGCAGGAAGCTCTCGAGAGAAGCGGGATTATGGTCAATAAAAACCTGATTCCTTTTGATTCAAAAAGCCCCAATGTTACAAGCGGCATCAGAATAGGAACCCCGGCAACAAGTACGCGGGGCATGAAAGAACATGAAATGGAGCTGATAAGTGATTTTATTGACAGAGTACTCAGTGATCTTGAAAACGAATCACTCCATCTTGAAATAAAAGAAAACGTTAAAGCATTATGTAAGAGATTTCCTTTTTATTCGCGCATGTATGAGATATGATAAATTATCGTCCTGATTGGGATTCCTATTTTATGGAGATTGCGCAGATTGTATCGAAGCGGTCTACATGCAAAAGAAGGAATGTCGGGGCGTTAATTGTTAAAGAAAAGAGAATACTTTCTACAGGCTACAATGGAGCGCCAACAGGTTTAAAACATTGCATAGAAGCAGGTTGTCTGCGTGAAAAACTCAATATTGCGTCAGGCGAAAGACATGAACTGTGCAAGGGCCTCCATGCGGAACAGAACGCCATTATTCAGGCTGCGTATCATGGTGTTTCTATTAGCGGCGCCGACATTTATTCAACCCATCTGCCGTGCTCAATATGTATCAAGATGATTATTAATGCAGGAATTACAAAGGTATTCTATGCTAACGGCTACCCCGACAGCCTGTCCATGGAGATAATAGAGGAATCGGGTGTCACTCTCGTGAAGGTAGAAATGAACGAAAATCCGGATTCTGAGCATCAACTTGTAGATCGCCGGAATTCAAAATCATGCGGCTCAAAAACAAATAAAACAAAACCTCGCTCCGCAAAAAAATTATGAAATGCCCTTTTTGTGATTCTGTAGAAAGTAAAGTTCTTGATTCAAGAGTGAGCAAGGAGATGGATGCTATCCGCAGGCGGAGAGAATGTCTTAAGTGTGGCAAGAGATTCAGCACTGCCGAAAGACTCGAAGAGGGATTGCCGCTTGTCATAAAAAAGGACGGCAGAAGGGAAGTGTTTGATAGAATAAAGATATTAAACGGTTTAAAAAAGGCCTGTGAGAAAAGGCCTATAAGCATCACAAACATAGAAAAGATTGTTTCAAGGATTGAATATAACCTGCTTGAAGGGGGCGAAAGAGAAACTAAAGGCGCTGAAATAGGGGAAATGGTTATGGAGGAGCTGAGAAAGCTTGACGAGGTAGCCTATGTTCGGTTTGCATCCGTTTACCGGCAGTTCAGGGACATTAATGAGTTTATGAATGAACTCAGGGGTCTGTTGCTGAAAAAAGGGGAATGGGTCAACGGGGAAGAGAAGAAGGGTTAATAGAATAGGGGTAGGTGAATGAAAGAAGAAGATTATATGAAAATGGCAATTTCGCTTGCGCGGCGAGGTTTCGGCACAACATCTCCCAATCCCATGGTCGGCGCGGTTTTGGTTAAAGGCACGCATATTGTGGGAAAGGGGTATCACAAAAAACCCGGTCTTCCCCATGCAGAGATTATGGCTATAAATGATGCAAAGGAAAATGTTTTAGGTTCAACACTTTATGTGAATCTCGAACCCTGTGTTCATTTCGGGAGAACACCTCCCTGTGTGGACGCGATAAAGAAAGCAGGTATAAAAAAAGTAGTGGTTTCTATGCTTGACCCAAATCCGGATATGAACGGAAAAGGTATTGAAGCGCTGAAAAAAGCTGATATAAGCGTGAAAGTCGGTCTTCTTGAAAACGAAGCAAGGAAACTCAATGAAGCCTTTGTTGTATATATGGAGAAAAAGAGGCCTTTTTTTGTAATGAAGGCAGCAGCCAGTCTTGATGGAAAGATCGCAACGAAGACCTGTGACTCTAAATGGATATCCAATGAAGAGTCAAGAAAATATGCGAATAAACTGAGATCTACAATGGACGGCATCATGGTGGGCATCAACACGGTAATTACCGATAACCCTATTCTTGTTCCACGGATACTACGTCCCAAGAGAACCCCTATCCGGATTATCCTTGATTCCAAACTGAGGATACCCCTTGCAAGCGATATGGTAAAGACATCCGAGAAGTACAAGACACTTATCTTTGCTTCTGAGGGTTCACGTTCGGACAAGGAAGAAAAACTTAAATCCCTCGGGGTCGATATTATAAAAGTTCCAAGGGAAGAGAACGGCAGGGTCTCAATCAAACATGTATGTGAAGAGTTGTATAAAAGGGAGATTGTCAGCGTACTTGTGGAAGGTGGAGGTGAAACACACAGCAGTCTTCTGAAAGAAGGTCTGCTGGATAAGGTGGCATTGTTTTATGCTCCTATCCTTATTGGGGGTAAAAGCGCTCTCAATATTATCGGAGGACGAGGTATTGATTTTTTAAAGGACGCTTATAAAATTGATATTTCTCTTATTAAGAGATTTAAAGAAGATATATACGTAGAGGGTTATGTTCACAGGAATTATTGAAGATATAGGGTCGATATCGGATATCAGGAAGTCCGGAGGCAAGTGGGAGTTCTGTATCAAGACAGCCTTGGGTGACAGCAGCATCCATGAAGGTGACAGCATCGCCATTGACGGTGTCTGTTTGACTGTCACAAGACTTGAGAAAGGGATGTTTTACGCGGATGCCTCGCTTGAAACTCTCAGCCTGACTACATTGAAAAACAAAAAGACAGGAAGCATGGTAAATATTGAGAGGGCAATAGCATCAGACGGCAGGTTCGGGGGTCATTTTGTTATGGGGCATGTGGACGGAATCGGCACAATAACAAATATCGGCAAAGCAGGCGATTCAATCAGGATTGAAGTTGAAATACCGTCCGATTTATCCCGTTATATCGTAAAGAAGGGCTCTATTGCAATAAATGGAATAAGTTTGACAGTCAACGAGCAACATGGTAATATGTTTACTGTTAATGTAATTCCTTTCACAGTGTCTAAAACCACAATTGGCGAAAAAAATATCAGTGATAAGGTTAACATAGAGACGGACATTATCGGAAAGTACATAGAAAGCTTCATGGACAAGTCAAATAAAAAAGGGATAACCATGAACTTTCTTTATGAACAAGGGTTTATAAAAGGGGAATAAGATATGGCAATTTCAAACATTGAAGATGTGATCCCTGATATTCGTGAAGGCAAGATGATTATCGTTGTTGACGATGAAGACCGGGAGAATGAAGGCGATTTGATGGTTGCCGCTGAAAAAGCGACTCCTGAATCAATAACGTTTATGGCGCGATACGCCTGCGGTCTTATATGTCTTTCCTTAACAGAGGAAAGGGCAAGAACATTGGATCTCCCCCTGATGGTCCAGGAAAACACCTCGCGACATAATACGGCTTTTACAGTATCGATAGAGGCAAAAGAGGGAGTAACAACGGGTATTTCCGCCTACGACAGGGCGAAGACAATACAGGTTGCCATAGATGACAATACAACATCTGATGATCTTGTAAAACCGGGCCATGTATTTCCGCTTATTGCGCTGCAAGGCGGTGTCCTTGTCCGGGTAGGTCATACGGAGGCATCCGTTGATATGGCAAAACTTGCAGGATTAAAGCCTTCAGGCGTTATATGCGAAATAATGAAAGAAGACGGAACAATGGCGCGTATGCCCGACCTTGAGATCTTTGCAGAACAGCACGGGTTGAAGATTTGTACTGTAGCAGACCTGATTAAATACAAGACAAGGACCGAAAAGCTTGTTAGAAGGGCAACAGAAACAAGAATTCCTATGCGTCATGGCGGGGAGTTTAAAGTAATCGGCTATGAAAATGATATTGATAAGAAAACGCATTTGGCGCTTGTTAAAGGTGAAATTAACCCTGACGAAACTATCCTGGTAAGAGTGCATTCCGAATGTTTTACCGGCGACGTGCTCGGGTCCATGCGGTGTGATTGCGGAGAACAGTTGCGTGCCGCCCTCGACATGATTGAAAAAGAGGGGAAGGGCGTTGTTTTATATATGAGACAGGAAGGCCGTGGAATCGGCTTGCTGAACAAGTTGAAGGCTTATAACCTGCAGGACTGCGGGCATGATACGGTTGAGGCAAATATAGCCCTTGGTTTTTCAGAAGATTTGAGGGATTATGGAATAGGCGCTCAGATTCTAAATGACCTTGGCGTCAGGAAGATGAGACTGCTCACAAACAATCCTCAAAAAATAATAGGTCTTGAAGGATATGGTCTTACAATTGTTGAGCGGGTGCCCATAGAAATACCACCGACAAAAGACAGCATTACATATCTTAAGACCAAGCAGAAAAAGATGGGGCACATCCTTAACAATATATAAGGAGTATATATTATGATACGTGAAGGAAAGCTTAATGCAAAGGGTTTTAAGTTCGCAGTCATAGTAAGCAGGTTTAACAGTTTTATCACGGACAGGCTTCTTGAAGGCGCGCTTGACGGTTTAAAGAGGCATGGGGCGGAAGATAAACAGATTGATGTTTATAAAGTTCCAGGCGCTTTTGAAATACCTCTGATCGCAAAACTTCTTGCAAAGAAGAAAGATATAGACTGTGTAATATGTCTTGGCACTGTGATAAAGGGTGCAACCGCGCATTTTCATTATGTTGCGTCCGAGGTTACAAAGGGCATAGCGCAGGTTTCTCTTGAGTATGAAAAACCTGTTGTGTTTGGTATTATTACAAGTGAAAACATTGAGCAGGCAATAGAACGGGCAGGAACAAAGTCAGGAAATAAAGGCTATGATGCTGCTCTGAGTGCAATAGAAATGGTTAATCTTATAAAGGAAAATACTTTGTGCGTCGAAGAAAAGCAAGAGAGTTAGCATTAAAAATGCTTTATCAGTTGGAAACAAATAACGAAGGTGCCCAGCTTGCCCTTGATAGATACTGCGAAACCTTTCCCTATCAAAAAGATATTACGGATTATGCAATGTTGCTCCTGTCCGGCATTAAAAAAGAAAAAGAGATGATAGACGGGTTTATTGCATCTGCAAGTGAACACTGGAAAATGGACAGGATCGCCCTTGTTGATAAGAATGTTATGAGAATCGGCGTGTATGAGATGCTGTTTTCCCGGGATGTGCCGCCAAAGGTTGCAATTGATGAGGCAATCGAAATGGGAAAAAAGTATGGAAACGGAGATTCCGGTGATTTTATCAACGGAGTGCTTGACAGGATATTGAAAGATTACTATGGGCAGAAGAATGCGCGGTAGTGATATCTAACTTGTAACAGTACACATTTCCGGAAAAGTTCTTTTAAAGTAATCTACGGATATACCAAAGAATATAATGCTAAAGGGTGCAAGATTAACTTGCGCCCTTTGGTCTTTGATGGTATACAAAAGCCATGCCGCACTTAATCATTGACGGATATAATTACATGAACAGAATAAGAACCTCTCCAGTCGGCGGAGGATCGAGCCTTGATATGTTGAGGATATCTTTGCTTGACAAATTTGCACAGTATAAGAGGCTGAAAGGCGTTAAATTAACTGTAGTTTTTGATGCGTACAACAGCTATTCCCCCGGCAGGCAAAAAGAGAATTATAAAGGTGTCGATGTAGTATATTCAGGAGAGAAAGAAACAGCCGATGATGTTATTATCGGGTGGATAAGGGAGAAAAAGGCCGGTATGGTTGCAGTGAGTTCAGACCGGGCAATTATTGATGAGGCAAAAAAACATGGCGTTGCTTTTCTCACGCCGCCGGGGATGGAAGCCCTGATGGCCATAGACAACTCCGGTAAAGATGCCGAATCAGATGAAATTGACCGGCAAACCTTAAATAAAAGAGGCAATCCGAGGAAGCTTCCGAAAAAATTGAGAAAATCCACGAAAATTATTGGTAAAATATAAACACTCCCCTTTCACATCCGTAAACAAATAGTTAAAACATTGCCTTTAAAAAGATTTTGTGGTAACACGTTATGGGTAAGTTTTTTATTATACATTCAGAACACAAGAGATGAAACTTTTGCAAAACCGTATTCTGCTTTGTGCAATATGTCTTTTTCTTTTAACCGGTTGTCTGCCGAATAAGAAGTTAACTGTTGCGGCGACGGCGACATTGCTGGAAGGGGTGGCAAAATCTGCCTTTCAACAATCCGACCTGAAGCTGGTCCGTGAAGGTATCCCGGCCTATCTGATGCTGATGGACGGCATGATAGAGTCAGTGCCGGATAATGAGCAACTGCTCATAAATGCCGCTCAGACCTATTCTTCTTTTGCCTCGGCCTTTATGGAAGAGGCCGATCCTGAGTACGCAAAGCTGTTATACAGGAAGGCAAGGCATTATTCTCTGCGATCCCTTGAAATAAGGGGGTTCAAGGACCCTGCCCAGGAACTTTTTGATGATTTCAAGGAAACTGTAAATAACTGCGGTAAGAAGGATGTCCCCTATTTGTTTTGGGCAGCCGCCTCCTGGGGAAACTGGATCAAGCTGAACCTGGATTCGATGGAGGCGCTTGCTGAACTTCCAAGGGTTGAACTGATGATGAAAAAAGTAATGGAACTCGACGAAGGTTTTTACTATGGCGGGCCTCACATATTTATGGGGATATGGTTTGCCTCCTGGCCCAAAAACGCAGGGGGAGATCTGAAAAAGGCTCAAAAACATTTTCAGCGGGCTTTAGAGATGGGGCAGGGTAAATTTTTAATGACATATGTCTATTACGCGAACTTTTACGCACGGCAAACCCTCGACAAAGACCTTTTCCTTTCAACCCTTCAAAAGGTACTGGATGCTCCTGTTGATATATTACCGGAGGCAACACTCCTTAACGCGGTTGCCAGAAAAAAGGCAGTGGATCTGTTGAATCATAAAGAGGAAATTTTCGAATAGGAGCGGATATGAACATTTGCAGCAGAATCAAATTAATTGGACTCTTGTTGCTGGCATGTATTCTTTTTGTCGGTCCGGTGCAGGGAGCTGAAAAAGAGGTTGTCATCAAGCTGGCCACATTGGCCCCGGAGGGAAATTCCTGGGTCAAGATGCTCAATACCTTGAATGCCGAAGTAATGAAAAAGACGGACAACATGGTTCGGCTTAAGATTTATGCCGGCGGAGTGCTGGGAGATGAGAATGATATGCTTCGAAAGATGAAGATCGGCCAAATTCAGGCAGCAGCTCTGACTTCAACAAGTCTCTCAGAGATATTTAAAGAGATCAATGTCCTGCAAATTCCTTTTCTCTTTCAAAATTACGATGAAGTCGACTTTATTTTGAATAAAATGGATACCTATCTCAAGAAGGGATTTGAAGATAATGGATACATACTCCTGGGCTTTTCCGAGGTAGGTTTTGTCTATCTCATGTCCTCCACTATAGCCATCTCCGGCGTATCGGATATCAAAAAGGGAAAGGTCTGGATCCAGGAGGAATCTCGCATGGCAAAGGCAGTCTTTGATGCAGCCAAAGTAACGGCTATTCCCCTTTCTATTCCTGATGTTCTGGTGGGTCTCCAGACAGGCCTGGTGGATGTTGTTTATATTCCTCCCACCGGGGCCATTTCGCTCCAGTGGTTTACTAAAGTAAAATACCTGACGAATGTTCCCCTTGCCTATATTGCAGGCGCTATCGTCATAAGCAAAAACGTATTTAACCGCTTATTGCCTGCCCATCAGACAGTTCTCCTTGAAAGCTCCCGGCGTCATCTCAGCCAATTGAAGACAATAGCCAGAAATGAAAATCAGGAGGCAACCAGGGTAATGATGAAACAGGGGGTAAAGGTTATAACCCCTTCAAAAGACCAGATTGATGAACTCAGAAAACTGTCTAATGATGCAATGGGCCGTATCAGCGGAAAAGCTTTTTCACGGACAACCGTAGATGATGTAAATTCTCAGTTGACAAATTACCGGAAGGGAGCGAAATGATGGATCGATGGGAACGGATCGATGAAGTTATCGGTCGGATGGAGCAAGCTCTCCTGGTAACCCTGTTAAGCGCCCTGATTCTTGTCGCCTTTTCGCAGATTATACTTCGAAACTTTTTTTCCACAGGTATTGCCTGGGGAGATGCCCTTGTCCGGTGCCTTGTTTTATGGACAGGATTTATTGGCGCTACCATTGCGGCACGGGAAGGCAAACATATATGCATCGATGTGTTTTCTCAATGGTTATCGCCGAAGGGAAAGAAGTTTGCGGCAATTATAATCGATGTTTTTTCGTTTTTGATTTGCTGCTTCCTTACCTATGCAGCACTGAAATTCATTCATAACGAGTTTCAGATGAAGGGCATAGCCTTTCTGGGCATTCCTTCCTGGGTCTCGGAAATTATTCTTCCTCTTACCTTCAGCCTCATGGCTTTCAGATATTTCTTTTATTTCCTTAAGGGTGTCCTCATGGTCAACCAAAGGGAAAGAGAGAAATGATTCTCTTTTTAGTTATATTTGCGCTTTTTCTTTTGATGCTCCTTGGCGCTCCCCTTTTTATCGTTATTTCCGGACTGACCCTTTGTTTGCTCTTTTCCGGCCAGATTGATTCCTCGGCCATGATCATTGAAATGCATCGGATGGCGACAACCCCGATCCTTGTCGCTATTCCTCTCTTCACCTTTGCCGGGTACCTTCTTTCCGAGAGCGGTGCGCCAAAAAGATTAATCAGACTTTCCAATGCAATATTAGGTTGGTTACCTGGCGGGGTGTCGATGATCGCGCTTCTCACCTGCGCGGTCTTTACGGCTCTTACAGGCGCTACAGGCCTCACTATCATAGCTATGGGAGGCATTCTCTTCCCGGCCATGTTAAAAGGAAAGTACCCGGAATCATTCTCTCTCGGACTCTTAACTACATCAGGGACGCTGGGTCTTCTCTTCCCCCCGAGCCTTCCTCTGATCATTTATGCCATTGTGGCAAAAGTACGGATTGATGAACTTTTCCTGGGCGGCATTTTGCCGGGAATACTCCTGATTCTCCTCCTTGCCCTGTTCTGTTTCAACAAGGCAATCGCAGTCAAAGTCCCTCGCACCGGTTTCAATGTGCCCGAAGTTTTCAGGGCAGTGAAGGATTCAATCTGGGAACTCCCCCTCCCTGTTGTGGTCCTGGGGGGAATCTATGGCGGATACTTTGTAGTAAGTGAAGCAGCCGCCATTACCGCGGCTTATGTGCTTGTAGTAGAGGTGTTCATATACAGGGATATCAAGTGGAGAGATTTACCGAGACTTATGAAAGAAAGCATGGTGCTGGTAGGAGGGATTCTGATCATCCTGGGAGCAGCTCTTGGTCTGACGAATTATTTAATCGATGCGGAACTCCCTATGAGAACATTGGATTTTTTAAAAGCCCATATTGCGAGCCCATTCCTTTTTCTTATTATGCTGAATTTCTTCCTTTTGGCGGTGGGGTGCATTATGGGAATGTTTCCCGCCCTGACTGTTGTGGTTCCTCTTATCACTCCCGTTGCCCAGGCTTACGGGATTCACCCTGTCCACCTGGGGATCATCTTTCTTGCTAATCTGGAGATCGGGGCATCCATACCCCCCCTGGGGATCAATCTCTTCATATCCAGCATCCGTTTCAACAAACCGATATTAAGCCTTTACTTCGCTTCCCTTCCCTTCATCGGTATCCTCCTCATCGGCCTTGCCATCATCACCTATCTTCCCTGGTTGAGTCTTGCCTTTTTAAAGTAAAACCGACTAATTCCAATTCTAAATTAAGGCGCTATCATCGTTGGCTTCCTCATTAACTCCTCGACTATTACGGTTTTGGCAAAAGTTTCTTGCCTCTTGCTCTTATTCTTGAGCAGTTTGTCTTTGTTCACTTTGTCGGTCAATGGCATTTCGGGAATATCCATCTTTGGCGGTCTGCTGCGCATTGCGATCTTCCGACGTACATTCAGTACGTCTCCAGCCTGCAAAGCTTACAGCCCATCCAAACCTGAACATTCCCGAAATGCCATCGCCCACTCAAGCCGGATTTGCATCTGTCTTTATTTGCTGATGCCAATCCGGCGGGATCTTTTCCCATACTTCCTTCTCCCTCCCCTGTTTTCTCCTTGTAAATGCCTGTTTATACTCATTCTAAGTACCAATATTTCATGAAACTTTTGACAACAACACTATTACCGTACGCCTGCGCCTGTCCTCCCGCAGAGGAGGGTCACCAATTAAAAGGCATATTGTCACGAGAAAATGCCTCATCAAAATCAAAAAAGTCTATTGTGTTGTTTATAATGCCAAGTCACATATGACACATATTTGTTGCAAATATGTACAAATGCTGTATTATTAATGAATATGGTATTCGAGTGGGATAAAGAGAAGAGCGAGGCCAATCTTAAGAATTACGGGATTGACTTTAAACTGCCCGGAAAATCTGGCTGGATGAAAACAGGATCGAGATCGAGGCACCTATCCGATAGAATAAAGATGGATTGTGATCGGTGCCATAGAAAACAAGATGTGGACTGCCATATTTACCATCAGGGATGATGCTATCCGTATTATCTCAGTACGGCGATCAAGAACCAGGGAGAAGAAGATTTATGACAAAAAAACGTTTAGCTGAAACAACAGACGAATTTGACAAGAGGTTCGATGCAGGAGAGGATATTACAGACATTATCGATTTATCGAAGGCTAAAATAACTCGATCCAACAGAAAAATACGCATAACGCTTGATATTGCAGAATCTCTTGTAAAGGATATCGACGCAATTCGTGAAAAAATAGGCGTTGATAGAGGCGCTCTTATCAAAGTTTGGCTTCATGAAAAAGTCATAAAAGAGAAATTATCTTCCAGCGGATAAATAAATTGAAGCTCACACTGCGTAGTTTTGCCTGAGGCACAAACAACTTCCTCCTGAAGTGCGTACTGCGTGGTAATTGCCTGAAGCACAGAGAGCTTCCTGAAAGACACGCTGTATTGCTCTTTTCCATTTATCAATAGTTCAACTGGCAATTGTGGACAAAATACCACAAAAACCAAGTACACCTTTTATTGATATTATCGACTAAAATAGACTTTCATACAAATGAGTTATTCTAATTATCCTATGATATTAATGAATTTTAGTTTGCTTTTCACATAATCCGGGAATATCATATCAAAAAGCTGAGAAAACGAGAATCATATATTATATGCAGGAGACGACGAGGATGAATGAAAGCTCTTTAGCAGCTAAGATGAAGAAGGTTGTGAGGGGTGGCAAGACATATTGGGTTGGAGATCATGAAAGCTTAGGTTTGGTATTGTATGGTGCCGACTTTCAGTCTAGCGGTGATGCCCAAGTTATAGACTTATTCATTGCGAAAGAGATAAGGATAGGGCCCTTTGCTGAGGAAGTAATAAATTTGATTGTCCCGCCTGTGGCACCTGTAGATGACAACCACGACGTTTTCATACTGTATGAAGCAAGGGAAGAAATAGCAAACATGCTACACCGGTCCGTCATTAACAACATGTCTGGAGTTAAGAAGGATAGCAGAACTTACTGGGTGGGACAGCATCAATACATGGGTTTAATTCTATATGACCCAGGGTCGCAACTCAATCTTGGCAGATACCAGGTACGGCTATTTTTAAAAAAAGGGGGACGAATGGAATGTCGTTCCTTGGAGTCTGTGAAGAAATATATGTTAAGTAGGCCTTCTGTGAGCGACAGAGAGGACTTCGTACAATTCTATTGTAGCCTCCGAAACCGTGTGAGGTTTACACACTGTTGGAACTGCAAGAAGGACCTGAATTCCGTTGATTTTTCAATATGTAGTAAGTGTGGTTGGATTCGTTGTTCTTGTAGCGCCTGCGGTTGTCAATACGGCGGTGTTTTCTTGGAAAGTTAAAAATGATTATCATAGTAGAAAAGAAGCTTCTCCTAACCATCGGGCCAGCCATAAAAGCGACCTCTCTGATTTTAGAAGTTATTCTCTGTTTCAATTTGTAATTCTCGATAATTCATTTATTTTAAATTATTCATATGTCAGTGTATTTACCAATTTTCAACAGAGGATCATTTTGAAAAATTTATTGTGGTAAAATTTGTTATTGCCTCCTCAATACGAAAGTATTTCAAAATCTACGAGATTGCATGTGGAACTCGGCAACGACCCATGATTTTTTTCTTGAAATTGTGCAGGGATTGAAGGACAATGAATTCATGCGCGGGAAAATAAAATGACTGCGTTCCTAACGGCCCAAAAAATCGACATAAAAAACGCAGTTAAAATAAGGAAAATCGACTATATATTTCATTTTACAAGACTGGAAAATCTTGACAAAATTCTATCCAACGGAATTATTCCAAGAGCAACTCTGGAAGTTAATGAAGTGGTAGTTGCTTATAATGATGATTACAGATATGATGGTTGTAGAGATGCCAGCTGTTTTTCTATCGGTTTTCCTAACTATAAAATGTTTTATAGATTACGTATGGATAATCCTGAAAAGGAATGGATTGTAATTGCATGTGCGTCTAATGTCCTTTGGGCAAAGGACTGTGCATTTTGTTATGAAAATGCGGCAAGTGGCAATGTTACATTAATTCCCCTTCAAAATAGAAAGGGTGTTCAGGCATTTGAGAAACTTTTTACTCCGGCACATAGGAAACCTTCGAGAGATAAACTCGGTCTTCCCGATAATTATCCTACAAACCCTCAAGCCGAGGTTCTTATATTCGACATTATTGAACCAGAATACATCGGTGGAATAGTATGTCGGAGAGAGATTACAGAAAAAGAATTAAAGAGAAAGCATCCTGATTTTGAATTTGTGAACAACACGGCATTTTTTGATCCGCGCATAGATTACGAACACTGGAGATAACATGGCTGTCCGACCGATTTTTATACCAAAGTCGAATGGAGTAATAGGTGTTGAAGAAAAAATGCTTGAATTCCGTTGGCATTCGGGAATGGCAAAGAGCCAGAAACAAAAGTCTGTTCAAGAGCTACATAAAACAGCGATAATATGTGGTTTTTCTCCGATATTAGAAATATCAAGCAAATCACAGGAAAAGATAGGCATAAATTTAAGCGCTTTTAATCTTTGCATGACGATGAAGAGTGAGCATTTAACTCTTACAGTCGAGACCGCATTTCAAAGCAGCAAGGTTTTTGAAAGAGGTGGCCCATACAAAGATATTATAGGCATGGATTCAAGGTCTGCTAAAAAAGATATCCGGCTCAAGGAATCAGGAAATCTAATTGCTTTTGAATTCTTTGGAAAGAGATTCCCGATCACTCCTCGAACATTTTTTTATGACTGGATTTATATCAATGCGCTTCATCAGAACTCTGATTTAGCGGAAAAAATAACGGTGTACTCAGCCTTCAGTGATATTGAGTTTAATCCGGCACGGTCGCTTAACTGTCAGGCATATTCTGCGGCTCTTTATGTTAGCCTTTTTAATAATAGACTTCTTAACAATGCTTTATTGTCATCAGAAAGTTTTCTTGAGATAACTGAAGGACAATACAAATCACAACGACGAAACATATTCGTTCAAGGCACACTCATCTAAAATCAACACGTTTACCGTCTCCCCACCCATTTCGGTGCAACGGGGTAATTAGTTGTCCCACTTTAACAAGCGTATAAGAAACAACTTTATGTTTTTTGAATATGGGAAGTGACAGCCCCTCTTTCTCTTGGTGCCCATGTTTTAGGAACTCACGCAGTTTGCAGCCCGGTAATCATGTAACGGACACATTTCCATTGATAATCCTTGCCTTTTTTAACCACAGCGTTGAGCTGTTATTACATCCTTATATCGTCTTCTTCTATTTCAGGGATAAAATCGTCTTCGCGTGTTGCAGGCGGGCTGTCCTCTGTCTTCCATCTTCCGCCCCCGCCTTCGGTTTGAGCGCTACCCCCAATCATTTTCATATTTGAGGCTATTATTTCATACATCTTTCTTTTTGCCCCATCTTTTCCTTCGAACTCACGCGACTGTATTCTTCCCTCGATATAGACAAGTTTCCCTTTTTTCAAATATTCTGCGGAAATCTCGCCGAGTTTTCTCCAGGCCACTACCCTGTGCCACTCCGTCCTTTCCTGTTTGTTGCCGCCTTTGTCCTTCCATGTTTCTGAGGTTGCAACGTTAAATGTTGCAACTGGCGATCCGTCCGCAGTATAACGCAACTCCGGGTCTCCACCGAGCCTTCCTATGAGTATTACTTTGTTTATACTTGACATACTTCCCCCTGTTTCAGGTTTATAAAAATATTTGCAAATATTATATGTAGTCACGCCGAAAACGCAACAGCAACGACAATCACAACGCTCTAACTGTTTAAATTTGCATAGTTAAACTTATAGTATTAACAGCAAAAAGTCAATGAACACGGAAAAAATCGGCTACCGTATTGAAGAGAAGCGTGATGCTTAAGATGATCAGCATGGCTGTGCTTGTATAGGAGATAATATTTGTCCATAATGAGTTTTTAAATTCACCCATAAGCTCTTTATTGTTGATGAGCCGGAGCATAAATACTAAAACCACAGGAAGAAGAAGACAATTTATAATCTGAGAAAACCACATCACTTTAATGAGGGGAAGATTCGGTATGAGGATAAATGAAGCACCCAGTATCAATATTATTGTGAACATGGACATAAACTGGGGGGCTTCCTTAAAGCTTTTTCCTATGCCTGCCTCCCAGCCGAAGGCCTCACAAATATAATAAGTTGTGGCAAGCGGGAGAATACATGCCGAAAACAGCGAAGCATTGGCAAGACCGACAGCAAAAAGGATATAGGCATATTTTCCTGCCAGGGGTTTTAATGAAAGCGCCGCGTCTTCTGCCGAATCTATCCTGATGCCTGCCGGAAACAATGTAGCCCCGCAGGCTACTATAATAAAATAAGCAACGACGCCCATCATTATAGAACCGAAAATCACGTCAAATCTTGATGCCCAGAGGTACTTTTCACTAAGACCTTTCTCTACGACATTTGATTGAAGATAAAATTGCTGCCATGGGGTAATAGAGGTGCCGATAATGCTGACTACGATAATCAGATAATCCATGTTCCATTGTATGGAAGGCGTTATTGTCTTGGTCATTACCTCTTTCCAGTCAGGTTTTGCAGAGAATGCTGAAAAAATATAGGTAAGATATATTAAACAGACAAAGAGGAATATCTTTTCAAATATACTGTAATTCCACCTCCTTACTAAAAACCAAACAAAAATAGCGCCCAGTGGCACGGAAATGTATTTGGATACATTAAAAAGCTCCATGCTTGCCGCCCACCCTGAAAACTCAGCCATAGTGTTCCCGAGGTTTGTGAAAAACAGGCACACCATAACCCAGAAGGCGGTTCTTATTCCATAGTTCTCACGTATAAGGTCGGCAAGCCCTTTACCTGTGACTACCCCCATCCGCGCGGACATTTCCTGGTATACTATAAGGAGAAAAACTATAGGGATAAGGGTCCACAGAAGGTTGTATCCGTAATGTGCCCCGGCAATAGAATAGATGGCAATACCGCCTGCATCGTTATCTATATTAGAGGTAATTATTCCAGGACCTATAAGAGAAAGCAATATTATGAGTTTTTTTCGTGTAAACATGCCACTGATATACCACAGATATTTTGATGATGCAATTCAAAGCGCCGGAGAACCTGTTATTATAAAACAAATATCAAGAAAAATCTTGACATGAAATTATCTCCGTGCTAAAAGTTAAACACTATGAAGACAGAAACCATGAAAATTCAATGGATATGGTGGTGGCAGGCGATGTAGGTGTGAAACCGCAATAACCAGCCACGGGCGGATTCACACCGTCCGTGGCTTTTTTGTTTCAAAAGGCCATGGGATTGATTAAGACCATGGCCTTTTTATTTACTAAAAAAAGGAGGAACACATGGAAAGGAAAATTATTTTAAGCGAACAGGATATGCCGAGGGCATGGTATAACATTCAGGCAGATTTGCCTAACCCACTTCCCCCGCCTTTAAATCCTGCGACAGGAGAGCCCATTACCCCCGATATGCTTGCACCCATCTTACCCATGAACCTCATTGAACAGGAAGTAAGCACGGAAAGGTGGATTAATATACCGGACGAGGTAATAGAAAAACTTCTCATGTGGCGCCCGACTCCTCTGCACAGAGCATATGCCCTGGAGAAGTTTCTTGGAACGCCTGCTCACATATATTACAAAAACGAAGGTGTAAGCCCTCCTGGAAGCCATAAGCCGAATACTGCTATTGCACAGGCTTACTACAACAAGATATTCGGCACGAAGAGACTTACAACAGAGACAGGCGCAGGCCAATGGGGAAGCGCTCTTGCCTTTGCCTGCAACCAGTTCGGCCTTGAAGTGAAAGTTTACATGGTGCGGGTGAGTTTCGACCAGAAGCCGTACAGGAAAATCATGATGGAGACATGGGGCGCGAAGTGTGTGCCAAGCCCGAGCCCTGACACAAATGCCGGCAGGAAATATTTGAAAGAGAATCCAAATCACTCCGGCAGTCTTGGTATTGCCATAAGCGAGGCCATAGAAGACGCGGTGACTACGGAAAACTCAAAGTACTCTCTCGGCAGCGTGCTGAACTATGTAATGATGCATCAGACCATCATAGGCCTTGAGGCGCAGAAGCAACTTGCCATGGTTGGGGAGTACCCTGATCTGGTGATCGGCTGTGCGGGCGGCGGGAGCAATTTTGCAGGCGTATCCTTCCCGTTTATAAGAGACAAGATTCACGGTAAAGAAGTAAAGATTATTGCGTCAGAACCGGTTTCATGCCCGACCCTTACAAAAGGTCCCTATGTATATGATTTTGGCGATACCGCAGAGACAACACCGCTTCTTCCTATGTATTCCATCGGCCACAATTTTGTTCCTGCACCGATTCATGCCGGAGGTTTACGTTATCACGGAATGGCTCCGCTTGTCAGCAGGTTGGCCATGGACAGGCTCATAGAGGCAAGGTCCTATTCTCAATTGGATACCTTTGCCGCAGGTCTCATGTTTGCCAGAACAGAAGGTTTTATCCCTGCACCGGAAACAAACCATGCAATTGCATGTGCAATTGATGAGGCGAAGAAGGCCAAAGAAGAAGGGAAAGAAAAAGTAATACTCATGAACTGGAGCGGTCATGGTATTATTGACCTTTCGTCATATGATGCATATATGTCCGGGAAGCTTGAAGATTATGCTATGCCGGACGATGAGATCGCGAAGCTGATCAAAGATTTGGAGAAGTATCCCAGGCCGATGTAAAGGGAACAGAGGGCAGAGAGCTGCAGGCAAAGATTATCCGATGGCGGCTCTCTGCCTTGATCTATAAGATTAACCCGGAGGTTGATTATGGAAATTTACTGCACACAACTTGGCATGGTTGTTGACATTAATTATTGTATATCGGTGAATGATAAGCTGCCGTGCAGAAATACCATCGGGTGCTGGGAAAACAGGATAGATATTCATGTTTTATTAAAAGAAAGATTTTCACAAAACGAACTGAAGAAAGCCTTCGGCGGCTTGCCGAAATCAAAAATTGAGCGAATAATCGAATCTGTTGACAAGGCATTTAGCTCTTGACAACTGAAAAACCTCCGTGATATCTGATAGCACTATGCTCGGTTTTCCCGATTTTTGGATATTCGCAGGATATTCGCTGACTATATTCGCCGCAATATTTTGCATTGTATATGGCATTATCAACTGGCATAAGGGTGTGGAAGAAAAAGACGGCGATTACAGGGAAGAGATTAAGTGGGAAAAAGAGGAAATAGAATTGATAGAAAAGCTTCCATAAAAGTATGTTTTATCTTATCTCATTCATTGTTCTTTATCTTGCAATTACGATTTATCTGAGTTATCTCGGGTACAGGCGTACCACAACAGTCTCCGACTACATGCTTGCCGGAAGGCAGGTACATCCTGTTTTAATGGCTTTAAGCTATGGCTCAACCTACATCAGTACATCGGCAATAATAGGTTTTGGCGGTATCAGCGCCATTTATGGTTTCAGTCTCTCATGGCTTGCATTTCTCAATATTATGATGGGGGTATGGGTTGCCTTTGTTCTTTTCGGAAAAAGAACACGTAAAATGGGCAAGGCGCTTGACGCGCACACCTTCCCCGAGCTTCTGGGGAGACGATACAATTCGAGATTCATACAGGGGTTCTCAGGACTCGTTATTCTTCTCTTTATGCCCGTATATTCAGCGGCGATCCTCATCGGCATCGCAAGATTTATAGAAGTATATATAAAAATTCCTTTTTCAACAGCCCTTCTCGGATTTCTCCTGATTAATGCCTGTTATGTCATATGGGGCGGTCTCAAAGGCGTTTTGTATACCTCCGCGTTTCAAGGTATTATCATCATAGCCGTCATGCTTGCAATGGGCATTTCCACATACGCTTTTTCCGGGGGTATTATAGATGCCCACAAAGCCCTTACCGAATTGACGTTTCTTGTTCCTTCGTATTTGCAAGAGATGGGTCATAGAGGGTTTACCTCAATGCCTGAACCCGGGTCATCTCTCTGGTGGTTTATCATTACAACAATGGTCATGGGAGTGGGCATCGGGGTAATCGGGCAGCCCCAGCTTAACGTAAGGTTTATGACGCTCAAATCCGACAGGGAGTTGAACAGGTCAATTCCCTTTACCGCCATTTTCATCCTTCTGACGAGCGGAATAGCCTTTGCAGTCGGGGCGCTTACAAATGTTGTTTTTTATAAAAAGTACCTGGAGCTTTCCATGCAGGTTGTTCAGGGCAATATTGATAAAATCATACCTCTTTATATTGACCGCTTCTATCCGCAGTGGTTTGTTGCCTTATTTCTCGTCGGACTCATGGCAGTAGCAATGAGTGCCAACAGCGCCCAGTTTCATACGCTCGGTACATCGTTAAGCAGGGATATATTCGAACAGGCAATGCTCAGAGGCAAGTCTGTAATTGAAACTACAATTGTAACGAGGATAGGAATAGTATTCAGCATTTTTGCAACCCTCATACTCGGGCTTGTGCTGCCTGAGGGCATTGTTGCCATAGCAACTGCCTTCTTTTTCAGCCTCTGCGGCGCAACGTTTATTCCGTCGTATTTGTTTGCCCTTTACTGGAGGGGTGGAACAAAAGCCGGCGCAAAGGCGAGCATTCTGTGTGGTTTTATTATCTCACTTTTGTGGATGTTATTTATCCACGAAAACGAGTCAAAGGCGATAGGGTTATGTAAATTCATATCCGGCAGCGATTCCCTGCTCGGCCATCCCTGGAAGACGATAGACCCGCAGATTATTGCCCTGCCCATATCTTTTGTTGTTTTTGTGATTGTTTCACTTGTCACTCCGCCCATAGGAGAAGAAACAATTCGAAAAGCTTACAGACATATTTGACGGCCTTGTAACATGCGCTTCGCAGTTTTTGCCGTGGGTGCTCACTGCGTGGTTATTGCCTGAAGCACTGCTTTCTTCCCGAAATGCTCACTGCGTGGCTTTGTTTTAAATGTACTGCTTCTTCCTGAAAGCGAGCTTTTGAAACCTCATAGAAATCCGTCGCTTTCATGTGGCATTCGATTGCATTTTTTTAGCTTGAACTTATATTGAGTTTGCGGGACAATGGCTCTTGTGTAGTAAAATATGATTGATATAAAGACAGCAATAGAAAACATAAAGGCATTAGTAACGTCTAAAGGCTATATTTACGCCCTTTGTATGATTCTATGCGAAGATTTTCATGTAATTCTTGAAGAATTGCATGAAGTAAACAATTGGGAAAGGTTGAGTAACCAAGAGGCCTCTCTTTTGCTTGGCTTTCTGATTCAAGAACAAATTGATTTCAGTGTGCCTGATACCCCAGAGGATTTAATACAACTAAAACAACAAACCTATGTGTTATTGAAAGACTTGCATGAATCCTTCCACGCTCCATTCATTGAAAAGCTCAACCAATCTTTAATGCAAAAACAAAAAATGGAAGATTTTAGATTTGAACAAAAGGATTTTTTCGGCAAAGGCGATATGCTTACGGAGCCCATCTTTTACTCCGGAACAGGTGCTTATGATTTTCAATATTTGGAGTTTTTAGACAAGAAATATAAATATGACAAGAAATGGCTTTCAGACAACAAAGCATTCGATTTTGCTGAAGCAAAAAATATTGTTTCTCGGATTAAAGATGTTCTTCAAAAGAAGACAAGCAAAGTTCAATTTTATAGTTTAAAGGAAAAGCTCCCATCAATGATTGAGGATATGAAGAAAAAAAATCCAAAAGAAGACTGGGAGAAACATGCAAAAGAAATTTTGCCCATGATGGAAATGCATCAATATGTAAACCTATTTTTTGAAAACATACAAACTAAAGATAATTCGAACTCTGATAGCATTAGGAATGGAGCATGGGAATCTTTTTATAAGAGCCTTATCGAGTTATTTGTTATAGACAAATCGGATTTTAATACTGATTTGAATATTGAGGTTTTTTTGAATGAGTTTTCGATAACTCCAAAAAAAGGTTTGAATTCACAATTTGTAACTATAGGCAGTTATAATCTTGTAAACTCCCATCCAATTATAAAACTGGATGATCAAAGATACTTCGTACCAACAACATTTTTGTTATTTGAAGCCATATACGAAACCCCTTTCTATTGGATGGTCGATTCTGAAGAATATAGGGATAGAGCTGGAGAAAATAGAGGTAAAGTCGGCGAAGAAATCGCATATGAGCTTTTGTCAAAAGTGTTTGGAATAGATAGGACATATAAATCGGTCAAGGTCACTACTAAAAAGGGCCACGATGATACTGATATTGATGTACTTTGCGTTCTTGGAAGTAAGGCTCTGTGCGTGCAGGTAAAATCAAAAAAGCTAACTTTAATTTCAAGAAATGGCGACGACGAGCAACTTCAGAAAGATTTCAAAGGAGCCGTTCAAGATGCTTATGAACAGGGGCTTATAGTCCGTCAAAAAATACTGGGAAAAGAATCGGTATTTACAGATACAGATGGAAAAAACATTAAACTATCTGAAGAAATAGATGAAGTCTATTTGATGGGAATTACTACCGAGAACTATCCATCCTTAGCTTTTCAAGCCCTTATAATGCTGAATAAGAAAGATAGTGATCCGTTTCCTATAATATCAACTATTTTCGACTTGGAATTACTTGTTCACTACCTGTATGATCCTTACGATTTTCTTTATTACATCAGACAAAGAACCTCGTTGATGGATTATTTCATAGCTAACGAGGAAATTGTATATCTTGGGTATCACCTAATGCGCAAACTATGGAGAACTCCCGATGTGAGTATGGTTACAATTGATTCAAGTTATGGTGGTTTAATCGACAGGAATTACTACCCCTTCAAAGCAGGAATAAAGGTGTCCGATGAGGGAGATGCAATCAAGAATAGGTGGAAAAGTGAAGCATTTAATTATCTTTGCGATGAACTGAAGAAATCAAATCAAGCCAAGATAACAGATATTATTTTTCATCTTTATGATGAGTCAGGATATGCAAGAAAAACTCTCGTAGACTTAATAAAACGTACGAAGCAAAGAACTTTAAGTGATGGCAGAAGTCATGATTTTTCCATACCACCGGACGACAGCCATTCTCCTCATGTTGGCATTACATATATTTCTCTCGACTCGGATAATCGTGATGCATTATTAAGAAGGCTATGGACTCTCTGTCAGGCAAGAAAATATAGAAGCAAAGGTGATGTTTGGATTGGCTTTGGAAGCTTGAAGAATAGTCATAACATTATTGATGCTGTCATTTTTATTAACGAAAACTGGCAACACAATGATGAACTGGAAAAGTTTTCAGAGTCTTTTTTTAAAGGCAGTAAGCCAGGGTAATTTACCAGACTTGATAGAAAAGTCGGCAGAAATGATCCATGTCCTTGTGGAAGCCAGAGGAAGTTTAAAAAATGTTGTGGAAGATAAGAAGCATACAGTGGTTTATCGTTTTTCGTTTAATATCTCGTTTCTTTTCCGTTGCACATTATTACAACTGGCAACCCTTGCTGCTGGGGAACCGGGCAGCTCTCGACTTGTAGGTGACAAAAATAATCATCCCATTAAGGGCAAAAAAGCACATTTTAACCGGTAGTCCTTGCTTCTGCGAAACCACGCAGTTGCTGCCTCGTAGGTGAAAGAAAAATCATCCAGAAATGGGTGGGTAGCAAGCATTTCTTCATGTAATTCTTGCCTTTAGAAAACCACGCAGTCACTTCTTTGTGCAACCAATAATTTTTCATAAAACTAATCCTGTTCTGAATTGGTTGACACAAGGGCTGCATAACCCCTGTCCGCCCCATAAAAAAATCATAAAAATCTTAACACATTGTTTCTAAATTTCTACAATAAATACAACATCAAGGGGGTTAAGGGCAGTGAATAGTGAATCTCCCGTCAAGCGAGAGCAGGCGTAGATAGTGAATAGTGGTAAAGGCGGTAAACGGGTTATGACTATCCACTATCCACTATCTACTGAATTTCAAAGAGGGGGAACAATATGGCTACAAAGAAGACAACTGCAAATCCTGAGTTTCTGTACATTCCCGTAGAAAAGATTGTAGTGCTGGAACAGGTTCGGTCAAGCATCAATATTGAAACAGAATCATTCAAATCACTCATGCTGTCAATCAAAGACAAGGGCATTTTAGAACCGCTTATTGTAACCGCACAGGATGACGGGACATATTTACTTATCTGCGGAGAGAGACGTCTTGTGGCAGCCCGGCAATTAGGACTTGAATCCGTACCGGTAAGAATTATTGAAGCAGGCAGGGAATTAGGTGAGACCATTGCTCTGCAGCTCACAGAGAATTTGCAGAGAGAAGACTTAAATCCTATAGATCAGGCTAAAGGGATTCTTGCATATATTCAGGCGAAACATCCTGACAAAGGGTATGATGTGGATGGGGCGATGAAGGAACTGGTGGTCTACGAAAGAAGACCGGAAGACCTGATTGAAGAAATCCGTGTAAATGTTACACAGATTTTAAACATCACAGGAAAGTCAATAAAATCGCTGTATAACGGGCTATCACTTTTAAAACTTCCTCCTGAAATTCAGGCTGCCTGTCCTCGAGTGCTTTCCCGCTTCCGCGGACGGGTGTCGGGGGAAATTAAGACAGGAAATCTCCCTCTTTCCCAGGGGTATGAGAACCCGTGAAGCGCACAGGAAACTGACGTGAAGCGTGAAGCGGGAAAGGCCGGGAAGCGGATAAACCCGTGAAGCGTATCTCGTTAAAAAAACATTCCTCATATTCATTTTTCCGTTTCCTTGTTTTTTAACGCTTAACGCTTCACGGGTTTAACGAGATACGGGTTTTATCCCTGCCAAGCGAGGACAGGCCCTGCTGCACAAATGTACTACGTTTCAAACTCCAGAATAAATGTTGACCCGTTCTGACGTTCAAGCCGAAGGGTTCCTGACAGTTGTTTTGTTGTTAATATATTAACGAGTTGTAATCCAAAACTTGTGGTGGTTGCAATATCAATCGATTCAGGGATGCCGACGCCGTTATCCTGTACAATGAGCGTTGCGTGATTCTCATTCATGGAAAAGGAGAATTGTATCAGTCCGCTGTTTTTCCCGGTGAAGGCATGTTTCATTATGTTCGTAAGCAGTTCGTTAAGAATTATACCCACAGGGGATAATATGTTTGAGTCAAGGATGACGTCATCAATCTTTTTTTCAATTGTTACCAACCCCCGGTTCGGGAAATTCCTGATAATTTCATCAATTAGAGAGGCGAGGTATTCCTTCGTTGATATTTTTCTGAAATCACCGGACTGGTATAGCTTATTATAGAGAACCAACATACTCTTGACACGGCTTCTCGCATCCTCAAGGAAGGAGATGGCCGGGGAGTCCTTCAGTGTGCTTAACTGCAGAGAGAAGAGGCTCATGATAACGACCATGTTGTTTTTAATCCTGTGGTGCACCTCTCTGAGGAGGAGTTCTTTTTCTGAAAGGAGGGTCTTGATCTTGTCTTCGAAAAGTTTGCGGTCAGTGATGTCGGTGTGGACTCTAATCAAGCCGATGATCTTTCCGTTTTCGTCCTTGATGGCATTGGCTCGAAGTAAGACCGGGAATCGTCGCCCGTTTTTGGCGACCATTTCGACCTCACCTTGCCATGATTCCCCGGCTATGATTGTTTCGAAGACCTTCTTGCCGATATCTTTATTTCCATATAACTCGATGGGATGCAGATAAGAAACCTCTTCCAGAGTATAGCCAAACAGTCGATCAAAAGCCTTATTCTGGTAGAAGTGATGCCCATCTGCGGTCGACATCCTGATTGCATCGCCGGCGACATCGACAGCCATCTTGATGCGTTTTATCTCCTCCTCCGCTCGTTTACGTTCTGCAATTTCCTGTTGCAAACGCTCATTCTGTATTCTAAGTTGCTCCTGCATGGCGTGCAGAGACAGGTGCATCGTAACCCGTGCTACAAGCTCACCGATCTCAATGGGTTTGGTGACATAGTCCACCCCCCCGACTTCAAACCCCCTGACCTTGTGTGCCGTGTCGGTAAGTCCGGTCATGAAGATCACCGGTATCTCTCCGGTTTTCTCATCAGCTTTAAGGCGCCGGCAGGTCTCAAAACCATCCATGCCCGGCATGAGCACATCCAATAATATGAGATCGGGCATGGATTGCAATGCCCTTGAAAGGGCTTTCTCTCCATTGGTTGCCACATAGATGCGGTAGCCTTCGCTTTCAAGGGTGTCCCGTAATACATCAAGGATCGGGGGTGAATCGTCCACCACCAGTATTTTCCCTTTCCTGCTTTCCCTATCCATTATGTGCCTTTTTTATATAGTTAATGATCCCCTCATCATCATATGTTTTTGCATATGACCGGATTCTTCTGCAAAAGGCAGCATACATATCATCCGTCAGGGTGCTGAGTATATGTTCAAGGGTAGTATAATCTCCCCCTTCGGCTATGAGGAGCATCTCCATAAGAACATCATCAGGCGGCATGGTAACCGGTTCTTCTGTGAGAGAGACCGGTTCTTTACCTTTGATCCATTCGATCCCGAGCTGTTCTTTGATCTCCTCCAGCAGTGTCTTTATATAAACAGGTTTTGCAATAAAGCCATCACAATCGGCAACGAATTCCTCTGTCCGTTCCTTATCAGCTACTGCCGCAGAAACTCCGACCACCTTCATGTGTGTCAGGTTCTTATCACCCCTTATCCGACGCAGGGCATCGTGTCCGTTTGTTACAGGCATGAGAAGGTCCATAAGGATAAGATCGGGCTTTGTTAATGCTGCCCTTATAAAGGTTTCTTCACCGTTTTTAGTGGTTTCTACGATAAATCCCAGGGGTTCGAGCACTGAGACGAGCATGGCAAGGTTTGTGGGGTTGTCATCGGCAATGAGGATGCGTTTGGGTTCCCCATGATACCCAATAATGGCCTTCCCATGTTCCTCCGGGGTTACCGCTCCTTCTTCCACCACCTCAAGTTCAAGGGTAAAGGCAAAGGCGCTTCCCTTCTCCGGGGTGCTTTCCACGGAGAGCTTTCCTCCCATGAGCTCCACCAGATGCCTGCTGATGGCAAGCCCCAGGCCGATCCCTTCAGTGGCCTGGACATCACCCTGCATGAAGGGTTCAAAGATCGCCTCAATCTGCTCCTGTGGAATGCCGATGCCGGTATCCGAGACATGAAACGTGATACTGGAAACAGGATATTGGAATGGTTCCTCTTCACGTAACCCGGAATTTGCAACTCGCAACTCGCAACTCGCAACTTTTAAGGTTACACTGCCTTCCTGTGTGTATTTGACTGCATTGTCAAGTAAGTTCATGAGTACCTGCCGGAGCTTCCGCGCATCGCCCCTGACAAGTGCAGGGAGTGATTCATTTTCTTCATACAGGAAAGAGAGGTGTTTTTCTGTGGCCTTGACCCCGGTAGCGCTTAATACCTCATGGATGAGGGCAGGCAGGTTGAATGCTTCCCGCTGTATCTCTTCCTTCCGGGCCTCTATGCGGGAAAGGTCCAGGATGTCGTTGATTAATGCAAGGAGGTGCTCGCCGCTTTCCTGAATCGTGTTCAACTGATCTCTCTGTTTATCCGGCAGATTCTCCTGTCTTTTGAGGATCTGGGCATAACCCATGATGGCGTTCAAGGGGGTGCGCAGATCATGGCTCATCCTGGCGAGAAAATCGCTCTTGGCCCGGTTGGCTGTTTCTGCGGCTTCCTTGGCAGCCGCCAGTTCGGTGGTGCGTTCCTGAACCAGTTCTTCCAAGTGGTCGCGGTGTCTTTTGAGTTCTTCTTCAGTGTGTTTGCGGTCGGTGATGTCAGTGATGAACCCTTCCAATACAAGCAAGTCACCCATTTCCGAGTATATGCCGGTTCCTTGTTCCCAGACCCATTTCTCCGCTCCATTCACGTCAATAATACGATATTCCATACGGTATGACTGTTTTGCCTTAACGCCAGCCTGAACCATGTCCCAGACCATTTCCCGATCTTCCGGATGAATCAAGTCACCGTAGGCAATCGTTTGTGATCCCGACAATTGTTTTGGCGTATACCCTGTAAGTAATAGGCTGCCTTCGCTGACAAACTCCATTGTCCAGTCAGAATCATTCTTGCATCGGTAAACCATGCCGTCCAGGTTACTTATGAGGGTCCCGAGGAAACGCTGTTTTTCACGAATTGCATCTTCCGTTTGCTTGCGTTGTATGAGCCGCCACATGCCTTCCATCAACAACATGAGCTGCTGAACATCGGTCTCGTCATAATCCTCTTCCTTATTGCCGACGCCCGCAAGCAAAACAATCCGATGACCATCAAATATCGGAATATTCATATGCCGGAGAAGTCTGACATGCCCTTCAGGGATGCCCTTTTTCAAAGAATTGGGGGCATTGTAGTCGTTGGTGACAATCGGTCGCCGCTGCCGCACTGCCTCTGCCCACAGGCCGGCATTTGTGAGGGGAAACTCAAGGGTACCATTAGTCACATTGCATTCCGGCATGACACTGCTGGACCACACATGCACGGTCATAACCGTCTCATCCTCGTTCATTATTCCTAGAAACCCGATTTTGCTTTTAGTAAGTGTGATGGCTTCTTCAAAGGCAAACTCCATGATCTCCTGGACCGTTGCCTCAGTCATCTGATTGAGTCTCAGCAATGTTGCAATCCGTTCAGAGTTCTGTTGTTGCGCCATTTCCGCCCGGTTGCGCTCGGTGATGTCGTGGAATGTTCCCTCAACACCGGCAAAATTACCGGCATCGTCGAAGTAGAGGTGGCTGCTCGTTTCCACTATGACGGGTATACCGTCCCTTCTTTTTAAAACCACTTCATAGTTCATGACGCTTCCCGTTTTTTGAATCCGCCTCAGGAACTCGGTGCGTTTCTCCGGGTTGTAATAGAATGCTCCGGCAATAGGTCTGCCTAGACATTCGTCGAGGGATTCATACCCAAGGAGAGCTACAATGCTGGGGCTTGCCATAATAAGATTGCCCTGGGCATCACTACGGTAGAAGACATCCTGTATATTCTCGATGACGTTACGGTAGCTTGCTTCACTCTCCCTGGCTTTACGGCGTTCCTCTTCCAGGTCTTTTTTCTGCGCCTCGAGTTGGTCGAGCCGCCTGCGCAGCTCCGGGTAATAACTCTTACTTATAGATCTTTCCCCCAGGCCGATGATCTTCTGCCGAAGCAGCTCGATGTCACCCTTGTCAGTACGCTCGCTCATAACATCCCTCTATATCTTCTACAGAGGCGACCCTGGGGTTGGTGGCCAGGCAGGGATCGCTGAAAGCATTCCCGGCCAATGCAGGAATATCTTCTCTTCGCAGGTTCAAATCCCGCAGACGTGGCCGTATCCCCGCGCTTTCCCGCAAAACTGAAATAGACTGTACCAGGGCGTCCTTCGCATCTCCGCCGACAAGAGATTCTGTATTCAGCCCCAGCGCCCGCGCCACATCGAGGTATCGCAAAGTCGCGGCGTTGAAATTGAATTCCACCACATGCTCCAGGAGGATGGCATTGCATTCGCCATGTGGCAAATCGAGCAGACCGCCAAGGCTATGCGCCATGGCATGCACCATCCCGAGGCTGGCGTTCGAAAAAGCAAGCCCGGCGAAAAGGCTGGCGAGCATCATGTTTTCCCTCGCCGCCATATTTGTCGGCTGCTCAACAGCATCCAGGAGGTGTTTCCGGATCAATCTGATCGCTTCAAGGGCGAAAAGGTCGGTGATCGGAGAGCTGGCATTAGACACGTAGGCTTCAATCGCGTGGGTCAGAGCATCCATGCCTGTGGCCGCCGTCAGATGTTGATCCATGGTTGTGGTTGTGCAGGGATCGATAAGAGATACGTCCGGAATCACCAGTTTGCTGACAATGGCAATCTTTACCTTCCGACCTGTATCAGTGATAATGTCAAACTGGGATATATCTGCGGAGGTCCCGGCCGTGGTAGGTATGAAGATCAGCGGCGGTCCCGGCTCCGGGACCTGATCCACCCCTTCAAAGGAGAGTACATGCATGTCATTGATACTTGAGATACCAATCCCCTTGGCGCAATCCATCGTACTCCCTCCTCCTACCGCAACAATTACATCGCATTCTTCCTTTCGATAGACCTGTACTCCTTCCATTACCTCGTAGTCCTTGGGATTGGGGGTTACGCGGTCGAAGATGACATACGGGATATCGGCCTTTTTCAGCGATTGTTCAACTGCACCGGTCCAACCCGCCTCGGTAACACCGGGATCTGTAACCAACAGTATCTTCCTGGCATTATAGTTGACAGCGTATTGGCCGGCAAGTTCGATCACCCCAGTGCCACAAACGAATTCCGGGGCAACGAATTTCCTCATTTCCAACCGAGAGGCAGTAGCAGTATTCATGGGTCACTCCTTTTTTTGTGTACTCATGTTTTGTGTCCTTTCCCATATGTTTACCGCAAGGGCCTTTATATGGACCGGTTCTGCAATAAAACCATCACGATCGGCAGCACACTCCTCTGTCCGTTCCTTATCGGCTGATGCTGCAGAAACCCCGATCAACTTTATCCGTGTCAGGTCCTCATCACCCTCCATTCGCTTGTGTACAATATTGGATTTTTTAGAGATGTATTTCATTTTTACACTGGATGTCATTTCTCTTCCAATACCTTGCGAATGGTTTTGGCAAGGTCGGCGATTGTATATGGCTTCATGATAAACCCGCGAATCCCTGCCTCCGAAGCCTTCTTCTCATTGACCAGATCACTGAATCCGGTACACAAAATGATCGGAATATTTGCGCGGATAGACATGAGTTCCTTAGCAAGGTCCTTGCCCGTAAGACCGGGCATGGTCATATCGGTGATGACAAGGTCATAGTCGTTTGGTGTGGCACGGAAGTCTTCCAGGGCTTCGAAGCTGTTCTCTTTGGCTGTAACATGGTAACCAAGGGGCTCGATCATCTCTTTCGCCAAATCAACCAGAGCCTTTTCATCATCGATGAAAAGTATTCGCTCGCTGCCGATGGGAAGTATGTCGGACGTTTCGGTTTCCGGTGTGATTGTTCCAATAATCCCTGGAAGAAACACATGAAAGGTGGTCCCCTGCCCCGGCGCGCTGTAAACCGTGATCGTTCCCCCATAGCTCTTGATGATACCTTGAACCACTGCAAGCCCCAATCCCGTTCCTTCACCTATTGCCTTGGTGGTGAAATAAGGATCAAAGATCCGCTCCATCACTGCCGCATCCATGCCATGACCTGTATCACTCACCTCCAGGCATACGTAAAGTCCTGGTTTCAGATCGGGGTGCGGAGAAACAAGGAAAGCATCGACCGCCACAGCCGATAACCTGATGCCCAGAACGCCGCCTTTGGCGTGCATCGCATGGGCTGCGTTGGTGCACAGATTCATCAACACCTGATGGATCTGTGTCGGATCAGCCAGCACCATACCCTCTTCCTGTCTGACTGTAATATCCTGGCGAATCTCGATAGTTGTCGGCAAAGAAGAACGGAGTAGTTTAAGCGCCTCTTTGACAATGGGGGTAATCTGAACAGCTTTTCGTTCCTGCTCGGTTTGACGGCTGAAGGCAAGGATCTGCCTTACCAGGTCTGTTGCGCGAAAGGCAGCCCCAAGTACCCGATCCAGGTCGTGCCACACAGGATTCTCTTTTGAAAGCTTGTGCAAGGCCAACTCCGTAGCACCCATAATGACGGTGAGGATGTTGTTAAAGTCATGGGCAATGCCTCCGGCAAGGGTGCCGATGGCCTCCATCTTCTGTGCCTGGCGAAGTTCCCTTTCCAGTTGCACCTCATGAGTGATGTCCCGGTGGATGCTCACATAATTGATAATGGCCCCCGTTTTGTCCCGGACGGGTGAAGCCGTGGTTTCTGCAAGGTAGCATGTACCGTCTTGTCTCCTGTAAGTCACGCGCCCTGACCAGGCATCGCCCCGGGTGAGGGTCTCCCGTATCTTCCTGTAAAAGGTCTTATCCTCTTTATCGCTCTTGAGAATACGGGTATGCCGGGCAATAATCGTGTCACTGTCATAGCCGGTCATGCGCTCAAAAGCCGGGTTGACGTACTGGATAACCCAATTCTTATCGGTTACAATAACACCTTCCGCGGCCTGCTCTATGGCTGTTACCAGACGGGCACGTTCTTCCTCCCCCCGCTTGCGCTCGGTGATGTCCCTGAAGTATACAAGTATCGCCTTATCCCCCTGAAAAATGATCGTATTTGTAGAAACTTCAATGTATATAGGCGTTCCATCTTTTTGGATTCCCTTGAAATCGTATTTGTCGGGTGCATTATCACCCCTCAGTCTTGCTAAGGCATAATCGGCTATCCGTTCACGGTCATCAGGATGGGCAGTAAAATAGGGAGGCAGTCCTGCCATTTCATCAATGCTGTTATACCCGAACATGGTGAGGAATTGTTTATTCACATAGACATGAACATCGTTTTTAACAATGGCAACCCCGTCATTTGCTCCCTCTATGGCGATGCGGTAGCGCTCCTCAGATTCCCTGAGCGCTTCTTCCGCCTGCCTGCGCTCATCTATCTCCTCCTTCAACTGCTCGTTCACGTTCCTCAGTTCGGCGGTACGCTTTTCGACCCGCTGCTCCAGATCGGTATTGAGGGTGCGGATCTCCTCCTCCGCTCGTTTACGCTCGGTGATTTCCTGTTGCAAACGCTCATTCTGTACTTTAAGTTGCTCCTGCATGGCGTGTATGGACAGGTGTATCGTAACCCGTGCCATAAGCTCACTGATCTCAATAGGTTTGGTGACATAGTCCACCCCCCCGACTTCAAACCCCCTGACCTTGTGTGCCGTGTCGGTAAGTCCGGTCATGAAGATCACCGGTATCTCTCCGGTTTTCTCATCAGCCTTCAAGCACCGGCAGGTCTCAAAACCATCCATGCCCGGCATGAGCACATCCAGCAATATGAGATCGGGCATGGATTGCAATGCCCTTGAGAGGGCTTTCTCTCCATTGGTTGCCACATAGACGCGGTAGCCTTCGCTTTCAAGGGTATCCCGTAATACATCAAGGATCGGGGGTGAATCGTCCACCACCAGTATTTTCCCCTTCCTGCCTTCCCTATCCATGAGGAAACAATACCGGTTTATCAGATTCGAAGGTTGCAGAGATTACCTTGGTTTGCAGGGCTATGATTGAATTATCTTCAACTATGAGGATATTGGTTTTTCTCATGGCAGACTCCTCGGAATTTCTGATGTCCTCCAAAGTAAAACACTCTATATAGAAGATGTTATGTAACTCTATTGTTTCATTATATCTTAATATTTTCTTTTCGCAATCGAATATATGCGCTAACTATACCGTCCTTAGAGTCTGAACTATTGGGTGGAAAATGTCTTGCCGGTACAGGGGAGGGGGCCATTCCTAATATACTTTGCATGTTTCCTGAGTTATAATAACTAACAATATGACCCGATTAAGAACTCTTTCAGACAATTTATTAAAAGGCCTTTCAGGTCTGACAAAAGACTTTTATATCGCCCTCTCAATTTCGATCACAATCCACTTGTTTGCAATATGTTGCATATTTGCCATGCCTTCAGTCAAACCTTTGAATATGGAAAGTATTGCAGTGGATTTTTCCATGATTAAGGCTGATGAAGCGTCGGGTAAGGCTAATATGAAGGGCGAAGGGCGAAGGGCGAAGGGCGAAGGGATGAAAACATCAACTAAAGCGGAAAGTGCAAAAACAGCAAGCAATGCAGTTCGTAATACGGATAATCCTGAAGGCAATAAGAAGTTTGCTGTAAGCAACGCTATAGATGCTGAGAACAAGGATAAGAGCGGAATGCCCAAAGACACGTTATCTTTGAATGCGTTTACATCAAATCACATTGAACAGGGTGGTCGAAGCGGTATGGGAGCCAATAAAGGCGGAAGCGGTTCCTTCGGCTCTACTGAAAGGGGAGGCGGAGGAGGCCTGGGCTTGTCAGGAGAGGGTGGGGAAGGAAAGTCTTATGATTATGGATATGTCCGGGATGCGGTTATGAAAAATTTGAAATATCCTGAAAAAGCAAGGCGCTTTGGTTGGGAAGGAAAAGTTGTTCTTCATTTTGTTATAAATGAAGCAGGATCAATTCGTGATGTAAGGATTTTGAGAAGTTCAGGCGTGCAAATGCTGGATGAAGCAGCAAAAGACGCATTGGCAAGGGTTGCTGCATTCCGTAATAAATATAATGGATTAGTGACGGTTCAATTACCGATAGAGTTCAGATTAAAACAATAGTACAACTTTATTTCTTATTCCAATTTGCAGGGAGTTTCAATGCGGATCGTTATCCTCCGGCGGGATGACAGGTTTCACCTTGTCAAAAAATCTTATACCGGCAAAAATAAGCAATACCCCGAAGGCGAGGAAAAAACGGTAAGGTATGCCTATTTTCCATTTTTCAGATATGCCGACCATAATCTTCACGCCAAGAAGATTAGCAATAAAACCGGCGCCTTCCTTATAGCCTGATACAAAAGCAAGCAGGGCAAGGGGGAAACAAACGCCTATAGCAATTAAGGTAATTCCTATTTTATTATCTCTTTTCATTATTTCGTTTCCATTAAAAGCCTTTTAAGTTTCAAGCACCTTATCAGTCTAACAAAAACGCCCGTCGAATACAACGGGCGTTTTTGTTTAATATGCCTAATCTTTATCGGATGTTTTGTCTATCAACCGCCTTTTTTGAATTCCTTCTCCATTTCATCTTTTGCGGGTTTTACATATACATCTCTCAGCTTCGGTTTTTCAATCTTTCCTGCAGGGTTGCGGGGGATAGTGGTATATACAAATTTTTCCGGCCATTTGAATTTTGCGAGACCCCTTTCTTTGCAAAAATTAATTATTTCATCGTCTGTCAGAATTTCCCCTTCTTTTGCCTGGACAATAGCCATGACAACCTCTACAAGTCTCGGATGCGGATAACCGAGGACTGCAACATCCTGTATCTTCGGGTGTTTCCTTAATGCGTCCTCTATTTCAGCCGGGAAGATATTTTCACCGCCTCTGATAATAAGATCTTTTGCCCTGTCCGCAAAAAATATGAAGCCTTCTTCATCTACATAGGCAAGATCTCCGGTATGCAGCCATCCGTCTGTGATTGTCTTGGCCGTCATTTCAGCATTAAAAGCATATTCCTTCATGAGACGGGGGCCTTTAATTACGAGTTCGCCAACCTGACCAGCCGGGAGTTCATTGCTGTCGGAATCAATCACCTTTGCTTCCATAAATGCCGTTGCCTGGCCTATTGAACCCGGTTTCCGCATTATGTCTGTGTCGTAGCAGTTTGTAAGACCGCCGCCTCCGCCTTCGGTTATGCCGTAGATATTGGCAATCGGCAGGTTCGGGAAGAACTTCTTCGAATCTTCCAGGAGCACGTAAGGAACCGGCTGCGCGCCTATCTCGATATGTTTCAACGCGGAAAGGTCGTATTTAGAGAGGTCAACCTTGCCGGTCTTTATTGCGTTTATTACATCAGACCATGTGGGAACAGTGTTCCAGCCGCCGGTGCATTTTTCATCGGCAATGGTTCTTAAATAAAATTCAGGTTGTATCTCCATAGGCATGAGAACTTTTCCTGCCGCGATATAGCAGGGGAAAGAGAGAAAAAGCGTGCCGCTGTGGTAGAAAGGATGCGGCGAGAGGTAGATGCTGTTGTAACCCTCATTATATGTAAGAGCATTGCCTATGCCTATGAAAAACAGCGTTTTATGAGTATGGGAAACGGGTTTTGGCGCTCCTGTCGTGCCTGACGTAAACATAAGCTCCGCCATTTCGTCGTCATCCGCTTCGACACAGATTCTTGTTCCATCGCCGTTTTTCATGATTTCATCATATGATTTTACGCCGGGCAATAAATTATCGCCGAGGCAGATAAAATGTTTACAGTAATCCATATCCTTCATAATTGACTCAACCCGTTGATTAAAGGCTTCACCGAAAATAAATGCCTTGCATTTTGTAACATCAGCAGCATATTTGATATCGGCGCTTGCAAAACGGAAGTTCAGAGGCGTTACAGTGGCACCTATCTTCAAAACAGCCATATAGCTCGCGTACCACTCCATGCAATTCATCATTAGGTGCACAACAATATCGCCCTTCTTTATTCCGCATTCGTTCTTCAGATAGTTTGCAAGTTTATTTGCCTGATCATCAAACTGCTCCCAGGTCAAACTCCTTCTGAGATTCTTTGAAGGATAGCTTTCAATAATAAATTCTCTCTTGGGAAATTTGCTTGCATTAAGTCCGGAAAAAACACCAAAATTCATAATGCCCTCCTTTTTTTTGTATACTATTTTTGTATTGCTTTTATATTATTTAGCATGATAAATTGAACGGTAGTATTTGTCAATACTAAATTTATCAAGTACATGTGGAGGATTTTATATGGGAGATGTATACACACATATTGGTGAAATATTAGCAAGAAATGCACGAATGTATCCGGATGATGTGGCGCTTATCGAACGGTCAGCCTCTCCGAAGGCAAGACAGGAGATAACTTGGAAACAGTTTGACGACCGGACAAATCAATTCTCAAATGTTCTTGTAAAGAAAGGCATCAAAAAAGGCGATAAGGTTGTCCATTTTATGATGAATTCCATCGACTGGCTTGTTGCGTATTTCGGTATAGTGCGGACAGGCGCATGGGTGGTGCCTCTCAATTTCCGTTTTACCGGTGATGATGTTAAGTACTGTTGTGATGTTGCCGAGCCGAAGCTGCTGATTTTTGATGAGGAATTTACAGGCAGGATAGATTCGATAAAGGATAAGCTTCCCACGGTTACAGACTATATCTGTCTGGGGAAAACCATCCCTCCTTATGCTGAATCTTTTACAGCGCTTGTTGATGTTTCCCCTGCAAACGCTTTAGATACCGTGATAACCTATGATGATCCATGTGGTCTCTACTTTACATCCGGCACCACAGGCCAGCCGAAACCCATATTGCTTACCCACAAGAATATGCTTAGCGCATGTATTACTGAAAATGCGCATCACAGACAGACAAGAAAGGACTGTTTTATCCTTATCCCGCCGCTTTACCATACCGGGGCAAAGATGCACTGGTTCGGGAGCTTTGTTGTGGGCAGTAAAGCCGTTATCCTGAAGGGTGTTACGCCGGAGTGGGTTCTTGAGGCAGTAAGCGAGGAAGGCGGAACCATCGTATGGCTGCTTGTGCCCTGGGCGCAGGATATCCTTTTGAAGTTTGACAGCGGAGAGCTTAAAGCATCCGACTATCAATTGAGCCAGTGGAGGCTGATGCATATAGGCGCCCAGCCTGTGCCGCCGGCGCTTATAAAACACTGGAAGGAATATTTCCCGACAATGGATTATGATACGAACTACGGTTTGAGTGAATCTACAGGACCCGGATGCGTTCACCTCGGCATGGGAAATGAACATAAGATCGGCGCTATCGGTATACCGGGTTTTAACTGGGAAACAAAGATTGTTGATGAAAATGCCAATCTTGTAAAAAGCGGAGAACCCGGAGAACTATGTGTCCGTGGCGATGGCGTTATGAGAGAATATTACAGAAATCAGGAGGCGACAACAAAATCGCTTATTAATGGATGGCTCTTTACCGGCGACATGGCAAGGCAGGATGAAGACGGCTTCATCTGGCTCGTTGACCGCAAAAAAGATATTATCATAACAGGCGGCGAGAATGTCTTTCCTGTTGAGGTTGAAGATTTCCTTCACACAAATCCCAAGGTAAAGGACGCGGCGGCTATCGGGCTTCCCGATGACCGTCTCGGCGAGATTATTGCCGTTATTATTGATGTGGTGCCGGGCAAAACATTGACCGAAGAAGAGGTGTCAAAATTCTGTGAGGGATTGCCGAAATACAAAAGACCGAGAAAAATTATCTTCGACGAAGTGCCCCGTAATCCTACCGGGAAGATAGAAAAACCGAAACTGAGAAAAAAATTTACTGGAATGACAGAAGCATTTAAGATATAACATGTTTATACACAGGCACAAAGTTAAAGGCATTGCGCCTTTTCTCTGTGCCTCAACTTGAACGATGGATTTTACTCCTTTAGAAGAAACTATTTGTTATATTTTTAAAAACAGAGAGCTGTTAAATCAGGCTATTACGCACAGTTCCTGCTTTAACGAGAAAAAAGAAGTAAGACATTCTGATAACGAAAAACTCGAATACCTCGGTGACGCAGTTTTAAACAGCATTATCAGCATACTCCTCTATAAAAAATTCCAGGACAGGGATGAAGGATTTCTTAGCAACGCGCGCTCGAGTCTTGTGAAGAGAGAGACTTTAACCGAGATCGCTCTAAGCGTAGATCTGAAAAAACATATGAATTATGGAAATGGTGAAAACAACGTACCGGAAGAATCCAAAGTTTTATCGAATATGCTGGAAGCGCTTATAGGCGCCATTTATCTGGATGGCGGAATGAGAAAGGTAGGGCAGGTTATCAAAAAACTGTTTAAGCCTTATTTTAAGGAAGAAAAACTCACAGAAAAAAGTCCGAAGAATGTGCTCCAGGAGTATTCTCAGAAAAAATGGGGTACGCTTCCTAAATACAAATTTTCAAGAAAAACAAAAGACGGCTTTGCTGTAATTGTATATATCGGAAAGGAACTTAAGGCAAAGGGCGCGGGCAAGAGCAAAAAGGAAGCGGAACAGCAGGCAGCCAGGTCACTACTGAATAGTTTAATTGGTGCATATACACTTTAATATAAAATCCCTGAATGCTTTTGAAAGATTAATGGCTCATCTCAACACAGCGTTCCCCCGCAAAAAGGGTCTGTCTACAAACAAGCTGGATTCTTAGCTCCAAGTCCTGTATCTTATATACATGATTGTCCCTGTCTTCCTGCCGCACCTTGGCTGCACAGACCGCTGCATCTATTGCGATCAGGGTTGTATTACCGATGTGTATAGTCATGATGTGCCTTCCCTGATTAAGAAATCTTTAGAAAAAGTGGGGGGTAAGTATGAAGTCGGCCTGTTCGGAGGGAATATTTTTAATATCGAACCTTCCGTGCTTAAGACACTTTTTAAATATTTTGACAGCTTTTCGGAAAGTATTTTAAATTTCAGGATTTCTACAAAACCTGTTCCTCTCAATAGCGAAACAATCCGTATACTGAAAGAGAACAGGGTGACTGTCATTGAACTTGGGATGCCGGTATTTAATGATGCTATACTGAAAAAACTCAATAGAGGTCATACTGTTGAAGATTTTTACAGGGCATTCCATCTATTGAAAAACGAGGGATTTGATGTTGCCCTTCAGGTTATGGCGGGTCTGCCTGATGAGACAATGATCGATATAAGGGAAGCTGCCGAACATATTATTCGCCTGTCCCCTCATTATATAAGGATTTACCCTCTTGTTGTATTAAAAGATACCCCCCTTCACATAATGTATGAAAGCGGCCTTTTTGTGCCTCTTCAATTTGAAGAGGCAATTGAACGTGCAACATATATATACCTCAATGCATTAAAAAATGGTGTAAAGACCGTAAAGATGGGGCTTACAGACAACGAAATCATAAAAGAGAGCATAGTTGCAGGCCAGTTTCACCCTGCCTTCGGATATATGGTCAAATCACAGGCATTCTACCTTGCGGTTAAGACAAATATTGATATTGCATCAATAAAAGGTAATGCAACAGTGAAGTTGAACAGTGCAGACATCCCACACCTCATAGGGCATAAACGAATGAATATTGAAAGGTTCAAAGAACAGGGCATATACGTGACCTGGGAGGGGCAGGATATTGAAAAGGGAAGCTTTATATTATACAGCAGCCGGACAATAATAAAAGGCGATATTTTTGATGCGCTTTTAACTTTTAGCAGATAACCCCCAGCTTTTTGCGAAAGTTTTTTCAATTTTGAAAAAAAATGTAATAAAAACTTACGTAATAGTATTTTCTGCCGATAAAACTCTAAAGTAACACCACTTCGACTTTTGGAAGGGTAATGGAAAATCTACTGTCACAGGACGACCTTAACGAATTGTTTTGCGAACTATCTGAAAACACAACAACAGTCGCACAAAAAGAATTAAACGGAATGGAAAATCTACTGTCACAGGACGACCTTAACGCACTCTTTGGTGAAACCTCTGAAAAAACAATAACAGTTTCACAAAAAGAATTAAATGGAATGGACGGTCTATTATCTCAGGACGATCTTAACGCACTGTTTGGCGAAACACCTGACAGCACAACAACAGTCGCACAAAAAGAATTAAACGGAATGGAAAACCTTCTTTCTCAGGACGACCTTAACGCTCTGTTTGGTGAAACCTCTGAAAAAACAATAACAGTTTCACAACAAATGGCATTTCCCGAAATGCCTGCTGAAGATGTAGGTTCTGGAGGAGAATCAATGTCCCAGGAGGAAATAGACGAAATGTTACGCCAGTTTGATAGAAATATATAAATCAAGCCCCCTCACTCAACCGGACAAACCATTTTTTTATTGCAATCAGTATTCTTCTTGGGAGACAATTAATTTATAAGGAGATACAAAAATATGGATGAAAGAAAAATTGCCTATTTTTCGATGGAAATTGCCGTTGATCCTCAGATGCCCACGTATAGCGGCGGCCTCGGTATTCTTGCAGGCGACACTATACGCTCTGCAGCAGACCTTGAAATCCCTATGGTTGCAGTAACTCTCCTGTACCGGAAAGGTTACTTTTTTCAAAAAATTGATTCAGAGGGCAGACAAATTGAAGAGCCGTCCAATTGGGTCATTGAAGATTTTCTTGAAGAAATGCCTCCCATGGTATCAGGTATTCTGGAAGGTCGCACTGTTACTTATCGTGCATGGAAATATGAGGTAACAGGGGTAAGCGGTTTTAAAATACCTGTATATTTTCTCGATACCGATATGCCTGAAAACTCTGAATGGGACAGATCGCTCACTCAAAACCTTTACGGAGGTGACCAGAAATACAGACTCTGTCAGGAGGCAATTCTTGGCATAGGCGGCGTAAAAATGCTCAACGCCCTTGGATATGCGGGCATTGAGCGGTATCATATGAATGAAGGCCACGCGAGTCTTCTCACAGTTGAACTTCTTGAAGAAGAGGCAAAAAAAGCCGGAAGAGAATCTGTAACATACAGCGACATCGAAGCTGTTAAAAAAAAGTGTATTTTCACTACTCATACACCGGTGGCTGCCGGACATGACCAATTCCCCATGGAATTGATGTCCCAAATCCTCGGACATCATGAAAATTTTATTGATATGAAGGATGTTCTCTGTACGAATGTTTTTGATCGCATATTCGGGCAGGGCAAAGAGCGTTTCACCATAAAAGATGCCAAACCCGGTGCACTTACGTTGAATATGACATACCTTGCCCTGAATTTAAGCCACTATGTTAATGGTGTTGCTAAAAAACACGGCGAGGTTTCAAACCTGATGTTTGCAGGTTATCATATAGATGCAATTACCAACGGTGTCCATGCGCAAACATGGGCGTCGGCTCCTGTTCAGGAACTCTTTGACAAGTATATATCAGGATGGAAGCAAGACAATTTCAGTCTCCGGTACGCCTTGAGCATCCCTGAGGATGAATTGTGGATGGCGCATATGAAGGCAAAAAAAGAGCTTATCGAATATGTAAACAGGGAAACGAATACAGGCATGGATTCTGATGTGTTTACCATTGGTTTTGCAAGACGGGCAACGCCGTACAAAAGGGGTGATTTACTCTTCGCCGATATTGAACGGTTAAAAAGCATTTCAGAAAAGTTCTCAACTTTGCAGATTGTCTATAGCGGAAAGGCACATCCGAACGACGGCGGCGGTAAGGCAATTATTGAGCGTATATTCCAATTTAAAGAGCAATTGAAAAACGATGTCAAAATTGTTTATTTAGAGAATTATGACTTTTCATTGGGAAAGTTGATGACATCAGGCGTGGATTTATGGTTGAACACCCCGATGCCTCCTCTTGAGGCTTCAGGTACGAGCGGAATGAAAGCAGCGCTGAATGGAGTGCCGAGTTTAAGTATACTTGACGGATGGTGGATTGAAGGTCATATCGAGGGGGTCACAGGATGGTCTATCGGAGAGAGAGGTGCAGGCAACGCAGGGGATTCGGATGAATCAAGAGATGCACTCGCCCTTTACGATAAGCTGGAAAATGTTATTATCCCCTTGTTTTACGACAACCGGAATCGCTTTATTCACATTATGCGTCACGTTATTGCCTTAAACGGCTCCTTCTTCAATACCCAGAGGATGCTCCAGCAGTATGTGTTAAATGCCTATTTCCGTTGATTTTATACCGAGTTGCCTTCATTCGCATACCTTCGTTGTCTCCTCGTCGCACTCCTCGACATACTGCACGTATGCCTGCGTCGGCTCCTTGTCGACGCCTCGGTCTGCTTTTGAATGCAAGTCGGTATTAAAAGCTGTATGTAAGCCCCACAAGGGACATCATGGTGTATCGGTCAAAGAATCTTATATTTGATTCTGTTTGATACCCGTTTATTCCGACCACTATTGTATATTTCTTCCATCTGAAAGGCTCAGGGAATGTGGCCACAATGCTTGCCCCGTATGTTTGTTCATCCCTTGTTTTAGCGAATATCGGATGGAGCCTGTCAAATTTTGCCGTACTGCCGTAAAACCGCGTATTGAGGTTAAAAAACGGGGTTCTCATTGCAAGTCCGAGCCCGCCTCCATAACTGTTGTAGCTGTTGCTGCTGCCGTCAAACTGACCTCTTTCAAATGATAATTCAGGTATGATGCTGAACATTTTATTGAAATCGTATTTATAATCAATGTTTGCCCTATGGGTAAATCCATCCTGCCTGAGATTTGAATAAAGTCCCCCGATGACATCATTGTCGACATCAGTTCTGGCAATCTTATAAGAAAGGGCAAGATTGGTGTCTAAAATTTTTGCATAAGTAATCCTGCCGCCGAAATACATGGTATTTGTTGCTGTTCTGTATAACACGTAAGGATTTTGCCAGTTTTTTGCCAGCAAAGAATAAAAGCCGGACATATCAATAACACCTTTTGGAAAGGCATATTTTATGCCCATATTTATACTGCCCGGCTCGGTAATAGTATTGAGATATATGGTGGTAATGCCTTTTTGCCCATCCTGATAATTTGGTATATACTTAGTATCAAAATATGGGAGGGCCATATATGATGAACTGGAATCAGCCTTTGACCCGAGGCTGTCAATTTTTCTGTGGCCCTTCGCCCAGAGATTGTCTGCCCTTTGCACGGCCATTGCCCAGCCTCCGACAGTTGTCTCATATTTGTCTGCCTGAGCATTTGAGACAGCAAAGAGAAAAAGAAAGAGCATACCAAAAAAGATGGTAGTGCTTATCTTTCCTGATGTATGCTCTTTCAATAAATCATTGCCTGATTGTTATATTATTTTTATCAACAACTGCATGAACTTCCGCAGCCTGCATTTTTCGAGAGCTCGGATTTTATCATAAACCCGGCGCCCATAGCTGATTCAACAAATTCAACATTGATGGGTTGTACTTCCTGGAACAACATTTTTTCGATAATAAACTTTATACCTTTTTCATTAAAAACTTCATCGTTTTCCTGTGGCTCATCCAGAGCCATACCCAATGAGGGGCCTGATCACCCGCCTTCCATTTTCATAATCCTTACGGAAACAGAAGCTTCTTTTCCTTCAAGGAATTGCTTTATTACTTCGCCTGCCTTATCTGATACCTCAAACATATCTTACTCCTTTACCTGAATTCGTTACCACTGCCCAAGCGATAAACGTGTAGTTTATTTTAAGCATTTATGTGATTTTTATCAAGCCATATCTTCCTGCAGTCATTGAAACATGATAGACTGTGAAGAAAGCAATAAAGGTAAAATCTATGAAGAAATCAATCACCACCCTGCCTTTGCATTACGGGAAGGCGCCTGCATGGCTTTTTCAGAAGATGAAGAGGCTCTCTGCCGCGCTTATTGAAGTTATAGTTATGGAATTCGGGACAAAGGAACTACTCGTTCGCCTTGCCGATCCTGTATGGTTTCAGGCTCTGGGGTGTGCTGTTGGCTTTGACTGGCACAGCAGCGGTGTTACTACAACTGTCTGCGGGGCATTAAAGGAAGGGCTCCAATCTCTCAATGATGAGATACCGATTGCAATCTGCGGCGGCAAAGCGAAAAGAGCAATCCAGACCCCCGGCGATATCGAAGCCTACGGTGAAAAATGGGGTGTTGACGTTGCGGATTATATTGCCATGAGCCGCCTCTGTGCGAAGGTTGACAATACCGCTCTCCAGGATGGCTACAATCTTTACCATCATACATTTATATTCACAAAAGATGGTGATTGGGCGATCATCCAGCAGGGCATGAACGGAGACCTGAAAAGCGCAAGAAGATATCAGTGGCTCTCAAGGGAAGGCCTTGATATAACAAACGAACCTCACACCGGTATTACCTGTAATGATAGGGGAAATATTTTGAACCTTGTAGCCGGTGAAAGCGAGGGGACAAGGAAATCAACGGTTGATTTTGTCAAAGAAAATCCTGATGAGATGGTCAAGACATGGAAAGAAGTTGCCTTGGCTATGCCGGAAAGACATTACATATCGCCTGCTGATTTAAATCAAACACGTCTTTTCAAGATGTTCAGAGCAATTCATGAATCACATCCTGAAACATTCAAAGACCTGATAGGAATTCACGGTGTCGGACCGAGAACCGTGTCGGCACTTTCTTTGGTTTCCGAACTTGTTTATAATAAACCTCCGAGCTTCAAAGACCCTGCAAGGTTCAGCTTTGCCCACGGCGGCAAAGACGGTTACCCCTTCCCCGTGGATAAGAAAACCTATGAAAATTCCATAGAATTTCTGAAAATCTGTCTTGACAAGGCAAAAGCAGGGGACAGGGATAAAATTGATGCATTTAAAAAACTTGCTTTGTTGTCTGCCTTTGATTGAACCTCGTTGTAGTTTAAAATTATTGAAGATAACAACAAAATAGGGTATGAAAATATTTAATGGAGGTGACATTATGAATACTTTTAAAGAAATAAGTCCGGAAAGTCTTGTTGACAACCCGTTCAAGCTTATAGGCAAAGACTGGATGCTCATTACTGCGGGCACAGAGGAGTCGTTCAACACCATGACAGGCGCATGGGGCGGATTAGGCGTATTGTGGGGCAAGAATATCTGTTTCTGTGTGATAAGGCCTAACCGTTACACCTATGAGTTTATGGAAAGGTCAGTCGTTTTTACGCTCTCTTTCCTTGAAGAACAGTACAGGGATATCTTAACTTACTGCGGCACAAAATCAGGAAGAGATGTAAATAAGACAGCAGAAACAAACCTTACACCTGTCTTTGATGACGATTCAATCTATTTTGCTGAGGCACGATTGGTGTTGGTATGCAGGAAGATATATTTTCAGGATATAATACCGGCGAATTTTCTGGCTCCTGAAATAGATGAATTTTATCCCTTGAAGGACTATCACAGGATGTATGTGGGTGAGATCACAAGATGTATTTCACGGTAGAAAGGAAAGATTATGGTTCATAACGAACAATTTCAATTAAAGACAAAAGGTTTCGGGGATACAATCGATATTACGGGTAAAACCATAACAATAACCGGCAATTCAAAAATTAAGGATGGTCTTGTTACTGTTTTTTGTCCTGGTTCCACAGGCACAATTACCACCATAGAATATGAATCCGGGGTTATAAGAGACCTGCAGAAGGCACTGGAGAAGATTGCTCCTTCAAGCACGGATTATGAACATAACATACGCTGGGGCGATGGAAACGGATTTTCCCATGTCCGGGCGGCTTTGATGAAGCCGTCGCTTACTATCCCTCTGGTAAATGGCGAGCTTACTCCCGGCACATGGCAGCAGATAGTCTTTATTGATTTTGACAACAGAGGAAGGAACAGGACAGTTGTTGTCCATATTATAGGGGAATAAATAGTCCCGCACCGAAAAATGCCTGCCCCGGCTGTTACTTCCTTATGAATCTCTCTCTTTCGCTGAATATACAGCCGCAGTAGTTTTGCCTGTACATATTCAGTTTTGTTGACTCCTCTATACCTTCCTTCCATCCGATCCGGAAATCCCTGTAAAGAAAATCAATTCCGTATTGGTCGGACAAATCCATGCATATGGTTTTTATGGCGTCATGTCTCTGATATTTGCTGTAGAGGAGCGTTGTTGTGACGGCATTGGCGCTTGTTTCCACGGCTTTTTGAAATGCCTTTTCCAGCCTTATTCTGTAGCAGAAAAGACATCTGTCTTTCCCGTATTCAAGAGCGCTTCTTAAAAAGCCTTCAAGCTCATAGTCATCATCTATCGTCAAAGGTAAAAGCGTGATTTTTGCGTAATGCTCAAGCGTTTTCAATCTTTTCTGGAATTCCGTATAGGGATGGATGTTGGGATTATAAAAGTATCCATGTATGCTGATGCCTTCGTCCCTTAATTGTTTTAAAGGATAAATACTGCATGGTGCGCAACATATATGGAGAAACACTTTTTTTCCCATCGCCATTTTTTTATTTTAACATCTAAATCGGGTTTTATCTATAATGTTGAGCAACTTTCAAGACCTACAGCGGGAAAGGCAAATGACTTAATTTATTTACAAAAAAACCTCAGAGAAAACTCTCTGAGGTTTTTTTTGCTTTACCTTCTTAAATTCTAAGCCATTTTTTCTTTTATGGCTGCCCTTGCGGCTGCAAGTTTTGCCAGGGTTACCCGATAGGGCGAGCAGCTAACATAATCAAGACCTATTCTGTGGCAGAATTCAACTGAATGAGGTTCTCCCCCATGTTCTCCACAGATACCGATTTTCAAATCCGCCTTTGTTTTTCTGCCGAGATTGGTGCCTATCTCCATGAGTTTACCCACGCCGTTCTCGTCTATTCTCTGGAACGGATCATAGGGATATATATCGTGATCTACATAAAAGCGGAGGAATTTGGCTGCATCGTCCCTGCTCATACCGAGTGTTGTCTGGGTCAGGTCATTTGTGCCGAAGGAGAAGAATTCTGCTTCTTTCGCAATTTTATCGGCAGTTATTGCGGCCCTTGGTACCTCAATCATTGTTCCGACTTTGTAATCAATCTCAATACCGTATTCCTTCATAACATCCTTTGCCTCATTGTCAACAATCTCCTTCTGGAGTGTTAATTCATTTACAGTTCCGACAAGGGGTATCATCACCTCAGGTTTAACATCGATCCCTTGTTTTTTTACTTCACATGCAGCCTCGAAAATTGCCCTTGCCTGCATCTTTGTGATTACAGGATAAACTATGCCGAGCCTGCATCCACGATGTCCGAGCATGGGGTTTGATTCATGAAGGCTTTCAATCTTGGCAGTTAATAACTTAACGGAAACATTCATCTTTTCAGCAAGAGCTTTAATGTCTTTTTTATCATGGGGTAAAAACTCGTGAAGCGGCGGATCAAGCGTCCTTATTGTTACAGGTAATCCGTTCATTACCTTGAAGAGCCCGAAGAAATCCTTTTTCTGTATGGGGAGGAGTTTACTGAGGGCAGCATCCCTGCCGACTGCATCATTGGCGAGGATCATCTCGCGTACCGCATCGATCCTGTCCCCTTCAAAGAACATGTGTTCTGTTCTGCAAAGACCGATACCTTCCGCTCCGAAGGCAATGGCAATGGTTGCCTGTCCGGGCTCATCCGCATTGGTTCTTACCCCAAGTCTTCTCGCTTCATCTGCCCATGACATTAACAAAGCGAAATCTTTATATATTTTAGAATCCTCAGGTTTTAGTGTCTTCTCCACAAGCACTCTTAATACCTCTGAAGGTATTGTCTTTATCGCTCCGATAAAAACTTCTCCCGTTGATCCGTCTATTGAAATAAAATCGCCTTCTTTTATTATCTTGTTTTGTACTGTAATGGTCTTCTTTTTGTAATCAATTTCGAGTTCACCGCAACCTGCGACACAGACCTTGCCCATCTGACGTGCAACGAGTGCTGCATGACTTGTCATACCGCCCCTTGCGGTGAGTATACCCTGTGCTGCATTCATTCCGCGTATATCTTCCGGAGAGGTCTCTATCCTTACAAGTATTACCTGTTCTTTATGGGCAGCCCACTTTTCAGCATCTTCTGCGTTAAAGACTACTTTTCCTGTTGCCGCACCGGGACCGGCATTTAGACCTTTTACAACCATATTTCCTGATTTCAGAGATTTTGTCTTTTCTTTTGGGTCAAAAATGGGTCTTAATATCTGACTTAACTGCTCAGGCTCAACCCTCATCAAAGCCTCTTCTTTTGTTATCAAACCTTCTTTTACCATATCCACAGCAATTTTGAATGCTGAAAAGGCGGTTCTTTTCCCATTCCTTGTCTGAAGCATCCAGAGCTTTCTATTCTGAATCGTAAATTCTACATCCTGCATATCCCGGTAGTGTTTCTCAAGAATATTCCTGGTCTTTATTAGTTGCTCATACACTTCAGGCATTACTTCTTCCAGTGACTGCACGGATTCATCGTCAGCCCTCTGTTTCCTGTTTATAGGAAGCGGCGTTCTGGTGCCGGCAACCACATCTTCTCCCTGAGCGTTCAAGAGGTATTCTCCATAGAATGCGTTTTCTCCAGTCGAGGGGCTTCTCGTAAAGGCAACGCCTGTTCCGCAGTCTGTTCCCATATTGCCGAAAACCATACACTGGACGTTAACTCCTGTACCCCAGTCATCAGGGATCTCATTCATTTTACGGTAAGCTTCTGCCCTTTCATTGTCCCAGGACTTAAATACCGCACCAATTGATCCCCATAACTGTTCAAAGGGGTCTTCAGGGAATGCAACGCCGAGCCTCTTTTTGATAATGTTTTTAAAATTTGTTGTAAGGTCTTTCAGGTCATCAACTGTTAGTTCTACATCCAGCTTTATATTTTTATCCCTTTTCTTTGCTTCAATAATTTCTTCAAAGGGATCACTCTCTTCTTTGGTCTGAGGTTTAAGCCCCAGCACAACATCGCCGTACATCTGTATAAACCTTCTGTAGCAATCATAGGCAAACCATTCGTTTCCCGTAAGCTTTGCGAGCCCTTTTACGGTTTTTTCGTTCAGGCCGAGGTTTAAAACAGTATCCATCATGCCCGGCATGCTTACTCGTGCGCCTGACCTAACAGAAAAAAGAAGGGGGTCCTCCGGATCTCCGAATTTTTTGCCCATCAAATTCTCTACTTTCTTCAAATTGTCAAGCACCTGTTCTTTTAAGCCATCAGGGAATGTCCCATTATGCTTGTAAAAGTAAACACACGCTTCGGTAGTTATAGTAAAACCCGGCGGAACAGGTATTCCGAGATTTACCATACCCGCAAGCCCTGCGCCTTTACCACCCAGAAGATTCTTTAAATCGTCGCCGCCTTCGGCCTTGTCCCCACCAAAAAAATATACATATTTTTCCATAATAACCCCTTACTTAAAATGAATTTTGAAACACAGCCAAGCTTACAATATATCTCCGCTACCTTCTCATGCAAATTTGTATTCATTCACATAGCTACTTTAACTTCTCGTCATCTCATTCACGTGCCACAATATAAACCTGTGTCATCTTTTCTTGTTGCCTTGTTTTATAGCCAGTATTAAACCGTCTGGCACCCACGTCCATTCATTGGGTCAACATAACATTACATTGCCTTTATGTAAATCAGGTAATATCCTATTTACTGATTCGAATAACCTGATATTGCAATGCTAAAATCCCGATTCATTCTATACCATTTGTATTGATAGAAGCCACTTGGTAGATATATACCTATAATCCGGATTAACCAAAATAATGCATTTACAGTTTACGTACCTATAGTATCAGTCCCGGTAAGGTTTTTCCTCGGTAGTTATAGTAAAGCCAGGCGGAACAGGTATCCCAAGATTTATCATACCGGCAAGCCATGTGCCTTTACCATTCTGGAGATTCTTTAAATCATTGCCACCTTCGGCCTTGTCCCCGCCAAAAAAATATACATATTTTTCCATAATAACCATTACTCAAAATGAATTTTTGAAAAATCACCAAACATTAAAAACATATCTTTTATCTTCTTTAACAGCGCCAGCCTGTTGTCTTTTACAGCCTCGTTTTTGTCCATTACAAAAACGTTTTCAAAATAACTGTCTATTGTTTCCTTAAAGCCGACTAGAATAGACAGAGCATCATCATATTTTCTTTCACGTATAAAATCAAAGAATCTCCCTTTACTTGATTCATAGAGTTCAAAGAGCATCTGCTCCTGTGTCTCAGTTAAAAGAGAAGTCTCAATTTCATGTTCTTCAGTTAACAGCTTTGTAATGTTAAAGGCCCGTTTGAAACCAACCATAAGTTTTTTAAAATCTTCTATGGATTTCTGAGTTTCAAGGGTAACAAGCCTTATATGCCCGTCATAGATATTCTTTGCAACAAAAGGTAGAACACTTTCAACAAACTGCTGATTTCTCCCCTCTTCAATCATGGAAAATTTATACCGTGTTATAATAAAATCAATAAGTGATGTTTTTGTCTCCTCAAGGGAAATTCTTCCATTAATGGTTTCTCCGCTTGCGTAAGCAGTTTCTATCAGTTCTTCAAGTGGTATATTCAGCTTCTTATCGATTGCAATTCTGATGATGCCGAGAGCCTGTCTCCGCAAAGCATAGGGATCAAGATTGCCTGTTGGCGTTATGCTTACTGAGAAAAAAGCCGTTAGCGAATCAATTTTATCGGCAATACTGATGATTGCGCCGAGCGTTGTCTCAGGTAAGCTTCCATTGCCGCCTGAGGGCAGGTAATGCTCTTCTATTGCACGGGCAACATCTTCTGCTTCACCCTGATGGCCAGCATATATCCTGCCCATAACACCCTGGAGTTCAGGAAATTCGCCTACCATATGGGTCAGAAGATCAGCCTTCATCATCATAACTGCCCGATCTATCTTTTCAGTATCTGTAAATCCGAGAATTGCGGCAAGGGAACGGGCTATTTTTATTACCCTGTCGGTTTTCTGTTTTAAGGTTCCAATCTTTATATGAAATACAATTGAAGAAAGGCGCTCATAAAGACTTGACAACATTAATTTTCTGTCCTCTTCAAAAAAGAATTCCGCATCTGCAAGTCTTGCCCGCAAAACCTTTTCATTGCCCCTGATAACGTTTTTATCCTCCACAGGCACCGTATTTGCAAAAAAGATAAAATAGGGCATCAGTCTGCCTTCTCCGTCAAGGATTGGAATATACCTCTGGTGACTTTTCATCACATTTACAAGCACTTCTTTCGGAATACCAAGATATTTGGCGTCAAATTCACCCCTGAGCGGATACGGATATTCTGTAATATTCATGATCTCTTTTATAAGGTCATCGTCTCCTATGGCATGACCATTAACCTCTTGTTCTATCCGCTTTATCCCTTGCAGGATCGTCTCCATCCGCTCCTCTTCACTTAAAACTATGAAGTTTTTCTTCAGTTTTTCTACATACTCGGAAGGACCGGCAATATCAATCTTGCCTGATGAAAGGAACCTGTGGCCGTATGTAAAATTCCCGCTTTTCACATCAGCAATGGTAAAATCTATGGGGTCTTTGTCAAAAAGGGCAAGCACCCATTGAATAGGTCGTGCAAACTCAAAACTTTCGTTGCCCCATCGCATCTTTTTCTGAAAAGGAATTCGAGGGATTATATCTCCAAAGATTACGGAGAGCACCTCTTTTACAAATATCCCCTTCTCCATTTTTTCGACTGCAACAAACTCCGCATTATCCTTCACTGCCCTTGTTAATTCCTCAACAGCAACACCCTGAGATTTTGCAAAACCCTGGGCAGCTTTCGTGGGAGCGCCGGATTCATCAAAAGCTCTGTTCACAGGCGGGCCGTATTTCACGGTAATGCTATCGCTCTGCTTTTCAGAAACATCAAAGACAAAGGCCGCCATCCTTCTGGGGGTTGCCTGTATCTTTATACTGCCAAAGGAAATTCTGGAGATATTCATGCCGTCTTTTAAAAGGTTAAAAAATCCTTCTTTTGCCGGTTCGATAAACCGTGCAGGAATCTCTTCAGTACCGATTTCGAGCAGTAACGTTTTCAATTTAATAGACCTCTTTTGTTATTATTATTTTACTCACAAGTTGCAAGCCCTAATTCTAACCTGAAATATAAACTATTTTTTTAAAAGCGGAAACCCCATTTCCTCTCGCTTCTTTACATAAAGCTCCGCGCACATCTTTGCGAGGTTTCTTACCCTTCCTATATAGTTTGCCCGCTCAGTGACGCTTATAGCGCCCCTTGCATCGAGTAGGTTGAATATATGTGAGCATTTAAGACAAAAATCGTAGGCGGGAAAAATGAGTCCCCGGCCTTTGACAAGCCTTTCCCCTTCCCGTTCACAGTTATCGAAAAAGCCTTTCAGCATAATCGGATCAGATTCTTCGAAATTGAAAATAGAAAACTCCTTTTCCGGTTCAAGGAAAACGTCGCCATAAAGGATATTCTGATTCCACTTAATATCATATACATTATCTATATCCTGGAGGTACATGGCTATTCTTTCAATGCCATAGGTGATCTCCACAGTAATCGGTGCAAGGTTGATCCCGCCTACCTGCTGAAAATAGGTAAACTGAGTAATTTCCATCCCGTCAAGCCATACTTCCCATCCAAGGCCCCATGCGCCAAGGGTGGGCGATTCCCAGTCGTCCTCGACAAAACGTATGTCATGGTAGGATGTGTCAATGCCGAAGCTTTTCAGGCTGTCAATGTACATATTCTGAATGTCCTTCGGGGAAGGTTTCATAATAACCTGGAATTGATAGTAGTGCTGAAGTCTGTTTGGATTTTCACCATACCTGCCGTCTGTCGGTCTCCGCGAAGGTTGAACATATGCAGTGGTCCATGGCTCGGGGCCAAGCGATCTTAAGAATGTGGTCGGGTGAAATGTGCCTGCACCGACTTCCATATCATATGGCTGCTGAATTATACACCCTTTCTCAGCCCAGAATTTCTGCAATGCGAATATGAGTTCTTGAAAATACATGCGTTGATTTATAACATATAATAAAAATCATTGCTATTAAAATTAGACGTTCAGTTTTAAAAAATAAACATATGGCCGGTTTTCTGAAGCTTCTTAGACCAGCATAAAAAAACCCTCCGGCCCGAAAGGACCGAAGGGTTTTTTTATTTATCAACAGCTATTTTTTAGCCTTCGTACTGAATCGTTGCTCCAAGCTTTTTAGCTTCTGAAATCTTGAATGCAGCATCTCTCTTTTTGGAAAGACTTTCTTTTCTTACATCAACAAAATCTACTGCCTTCATGTCGCAGAATCTTACACACTGCGGATCGCCATCGCAGAGATCGCACTTAAAAACCTTTTTGATAGCCGGGTTAAAGTTCATTGCGCCAAAGGGGCATACAGCCACACAGGAACGGCATCCGATGCAAATATCGTTATCAACAGACACTAAGCCTTGTGCGTCATCCCTTGTAATTGCCTTAACAGGACATACGTTCATGCATGGTGCATCCACACACTGCTTGCATGACATGGGAATATAAAGCCCTTCCCATTCCCATTTTTCTACTTTTATCCTTGCCTTGCTCGGATTTGCTACATTTTCGTGATATACTGAGCATACGAGTTCGCATCTTCTGCAGCCCGTGCATTTTTCATGATTTATCATGAGAGCTTTTGCTTCCATTTAGTTTCCTCCTTTATGTTCTATCGCCCAACTATATACGTAACGGTTCTTTATCGAGATTTTCAAGTCCGTACTTCTTCAGTGATTCCGGTGTAGGTACGCCATTCTCATCAAGGCCTTTATATTTATAGAACAGTGCCCTCATTTCCAGGAACTTTGTTTTGTCAATCATTTTGCCGATAACATCAGGTGCCCCACGTTTACAGGGTTCAGTGAAGTAACGTTCTGCCAGAATTTCGCCTTTGAAGGGATCGTCTTTCTTCATACCTTCTCTGATGTTGAAGAGCCTCTCAACCATATTGGATCTTTCTGCCACATCCCATATATCCTTCGGCGTCATCTCAAGCCCTACATTGTAATGAAGGACCTTTGCCCAGTCTTCAAAGTTCGGCAGTGTTGCACCGAGGAATGTTGTATGATACTTGCATATGCCGAGGCAGTCAACGCCCATGTAGCAGTTCTCATGCCATACAACCTGCCACGGTTTTCCGATGTATTCCGTGTGGTCTGAACTCAATGGCCCATCATATGCAACTGGGCTGCTGTATATTCTTCTCATAACATCAACAGGCAAGTGATATAGGTCGATTGCCGGACGGCTTCTCAAGTGGTCGGAACCTCTTGAGGCAAGGGCGAGATTCAATGCAAGAGCCGGTGTTGCTCTTTCATCGGAGTGAAGGTTCTGCATACCCTTCATGTGAATGAGTAATTTAAATGAATCTTTGCCGATCTTCTCAGATGCCCTTATGCCACCCTCAGCCAAGACATCGCCAAGCCAGGTGTCTCTCTTGCATATATGGTGAATCATTGCAATAACTGCATCATCATTTCCGAATCTTAAATCAAGACCGTCGGTCTCTTTGGTTGTAAGTATGCCTTTTTCATAGAGTTCCATTGCCCAGGAGATAGTGCTTCCGATTTCAAGGTTATCCACTCCGTACTGATCAACAAGGTGGTTGCCCATGAGTAGCGTATCGAGATTTGGACATCCCGGCTCGCCGTTGAAAGCGCCCTGAGACGTATATTCCGGACCTTCATCGTATTTGCCGACAAGGCCGTATTTCCGCGCAAGAGGCGTATCTGGAATTTTGTACTTGGCACGGCAGTGTACCTGACAGCCAAAACATGCTGACATATTGTATTCGCTGCCCATACTTTCTTTTGACCATTCATCGATTTCTTCAGGTTCTATCGCATCAGCATTAAGAAGCTGGTTAAACTGGAAGTTATTTGTTCTTATGCCGCCCCAGGAGTTTGTTGCGCCCCAGATAAAGGGTGTACCAAGTGTACCCATGGTCTGGTTGACTTTTGCGCTGGTAATCTGGTCAATAAATCTCTTGTCGAATTCCATTGCTTCTCTCGGAAAGGCAATCTTGATATCCATGGTTCCGCGCGCTGCTACCATTTTCAGGTTCTTGGAACCCATTGTGCATCCGCCGCCGCCTCTTCCGTTGGCGTTCTTTATGCCTGTCATAACATTGGCATATCTTACCAGCTTCTCACCGGCAGGACCGCAGACTGCGCACTTAACATCAGGATCTCCAAGTTCTTCTCTTACAGCCCACTGTGCTTCTGTAACTGATAAGCCCCAGAGATTCTTTGCATCTTTGATTTCCACTTCGCCGTCATGAACAAATATATATACCGGTTTTGCAGCTTTGCCTATTACGACAATATGGTCAAAACCTGCATACCTGAGTTCAGGGGCAAAAAAACCGCCGAAATTCCCACTTCCCAGAAGGCCTGTAAGTGGATTTTTTGTCATAACATCTGTTCTGGCAGATGCTGATGCAAGCATGCCACCGAGAATACCGGCGCTGAAGATAACTGCGTTATCTGGTCCCAAAGGATCGCAACCCGGTTTTGAATGCTTGTAAAGCAAATATGCTGCAAACCCTCTGCCGCCAAGAAACTGCTTCCTGACTGCTAAGGGAATGGCTTTTATATCGACCTTACCTGTTGTAAGATCCACTATTGCAACTTTTCTGTCTAGAGACATATTATTTTACCTCCTTCTTTGCTGATTCTTCCTTCTTACCTGCTTCTGTTGCTAACTGCTCCAATCTCTCGTTTGCCAGTTTCTGGCTTGTCTCCCAAACAGGACCTTTTACGCGGGGAAAGCCAGCTTTGATCCAGAAAATACGCCATTCTGAGCCGCATATCGGGCATTTCGCCTGGGTCTGTCCCGGTGCCGGTGTGATTCTGGCTGTGCAACTTGGGTTCATACACCTTACCTGACCATAGCTTCTTGTACTTCTCAGACTTTCTGCAGTTGATAATTTGTCATCTGCCATCTTAATCCTCCTTTCCAAAAATGTTTTATTGAAACAAACAGCTTTATATCTCTCAATTATTTATTAAGATTAAGCTGCTTTGCGGGCATCACCTTTTACATATGCGTCATTCAACAGAACAAGGGGATGTATTATCCGTATCCCTGTTCCTGCGGCAATTTGCAGTCCACAGCCGCCGCATTCTGTTACTGCCGCATCCACATTAGCTTCCTTTACTTCATTCCATAATTTTTTGGCTATCTCCACTGAGCGTTCATGGTTTATCATTTTCATGCCGTAAGAACCGCCCATACCGCAACAGTTTGTGTTGACTTTCACAACCTCCAGACCCGGAATCAGTTTTAGCAATGCAACCGGCTCATTCGTAATATTTTGAACTCTCAGGTGGCAAGGGTTGTGATAAAAAATTCTCATGGGTATCTCATGAAAATTTGTATTCAATCTGCCCTCAAGATACAACTTATAGAGATATTCGCTTGCATCATAAATACGCTTAGATATAAACTCGGCATCTTCACTGTCAAAAAAAGGCAGCCCTTCTCTTTTAAGCATCATGTTGCAGCTCGGGCAGTTGGTTAGAATATCATATCCAGGCGCTGCAGCTTCAGCAAGCATACGGGCGTTATAATCGAAATTCTTCTTAGCACCGGCAGGGTTTCCGTTGGCCATCATAGGCATACCGCAACATTTCTGCTCAGGCACTATCATCTCAATATTATTTATCTTAAGAATTGAAAAAAGTGCTTTTCCCACGTCAGGGTTGTAGTAGTTTGTAAAGCAGCCGTGATAATATACCACTTTATCATTCATGAGAACCTCCCTTTTTAAACCAGTCCCCGAAAGTCTCTTTATGGAATGTCGGTAAATTAGAATCCTTATGAACACCTGTAAAAATCTGAGTCATCAATTTTACGATATACAATTTTACCATCCAGTTTGACAAAGGAGCAGCCATTCCACCAAGTTTTGCAAGCAATTCAGGATCATCAAGCATTCTCTTTTTCAGGCTGCGGCCATCTTCCGCATAGTGCTCAAACTGTGCCTTCCATATTAATGTCGGTATATCAATATCAACCGGACACTCAACCTGACAGCGGCCGCAATGGAGACATACTTCATGAGGAGGGAGCCATCCCTGGAGGGAGCCGAGAAGATAATTCTTCGGGCTGTATACCATGTCATTTTTAAGAAAAATGTGCTGTCCTACAGGACACTGACGTGCACAGGCTCTGCAATCTATACATAAAAATAGTTCGTTATATTCGTTAGTCAAAAGCTTGCTTCGTCCGTTATCGTAGATTATTACGTGAAGCTCCTGACTGTTTTCTTCCGGAAGCGATGGAAGACTGTCAAAATCATAATTTTCAATATCATGAGGTATAAGATCAAGCAAAATGCTTTCCAGACCATATATACCCATTGATTTGGTATGAAGAAGGGCATCCTCTTTGTCTTTTAAGATTTTTTCAATGCCTACTACGAGTATAATTTTTTTTGCCTGCTGTAAATCTTTGGTTATATTGGACATATGCTGCAGAAAATATACTGTGCCGTCCTCTGCGGATATTGCGTTGACTCCCATTATTGCAACGTAGTCTTTTGTCCCGGAAGAAGCCAGCTTTGTTATGCTGTGCCGTTTATCAAAGGATTCAACAAGACCCCTTCCGTGCATACCAGGAAGAGACCAGTAATCTTCAACCTTTTTTTGAAACTTCCCTTCTTCAAAATTCTTGAACTCTCCATAATAACGTAAATATGTCTTAAAACCTGCATCCTTAAGTCCAGGTCTTAATTCATTTACAACTACATTTGATTTATTTATTGATACGAGGGTCGTGTCTCCTGCAATCTGCTTAATTTGGGAGACCGCATCTTTTGCATCCTTTGCAATCAAGGTTTTTACGCCATCATATGTATTTAGAGTTTTTTGCAGTTGTTCAATCAGGGCAGCGTTATTGTTTTTCACGTGCTCCCGGATTTCCTTGAGACGTTCTTTTACGGATTCGCCTTCAACTCTCTTGTCTTTTCTGACAAATATACCTGCTGCCCGATGTTTGCTCTGCTCGGCTGAGGGTTCAACAACCATTAAACCTGGGATATTAGCCATTATTTTTTACCCTCCCTTTTAATAAGGACTTATAGTGCTACCATATGCCGAGGATATGGTTTTGTTAAATATTTCACAAACATACGTATTAATAAAAGTGAACAGATTCGTGTTCTCATGGTTTTTGCATTTGAAATTTTGTATGCAATTTATTTTTGTTGCATCGTTCAATATCATAAACTGATATTTTTTATAATATATCGAATTTTATGTCAAGCAATATTTATAATTATTAATAATAAATAGCTTTTTAAGCAGTTTGTCTTAAAAAAAAATTCTTGACAATATTGTCCTTCACGGGTTAATATCGTTCAATATAATGAACGTATTTACAAAGAATTTAATATTATATTATAATTTTTCAGGATAATGAACGACTACAGTGCACCTATTATAAAAAAGGCAATAGATATTGTTGTGTTAATCGGAAAAGAGAACCGGCCACTCGGCGTCTCGGAAATTTCCAAGACTCTTGCCTATAGTAAAAGCACAACGCATGGAGTGTTAAAGGCACTCAGTGAAGTAGGTTTTTTATTTAAGGATTCCGAAACAAAGAAATACTCAATCGGAAAGAAACTGCTGAGACTTTCAAAGATTATTTATAAAAACCAGGATATTCTTTTTATCATAAGACCATTTTTAGAAAACCTTGCTGAATTGATAGATGAAACAGTTTTCTTCGGGGTAAATGAAAACGATGCATTAAAAATACTCATTGTTGTTGAGGCTAAAAAAAGTCTTAAACTGTCTGCTCCAGTAGGGACAAAGATGCCCTTGACTGCTGGAGCTGCCGGAAAAGTATTTTTTTCTGCTTTGAAAAATGATGAGATAATTTCTATTTTAAATGAAAAAGGCCTGCCGAAATACACTGAGAACTCTATCACAGACCTGGATGATTTTATCAAGGAAATCGAGAAGACAAGAGAATTGGGATACGGTGTTGATCTTGAGGAATATCTGAAAGGTGTAAGGGCTGTGGCAAGCCTTATCTGTCAGGACAATCATCCCTTGGGCGCTATCTGGATTGTAGGTTTTTCAAATTCAATAATAGATGAAAAAATACAGATTATAATAAAGCACTTAAAAAATACTGCTGATCGGATAAATAAAAGGATTTCCTTTAGTCAGCAATTAGATGAAGACAAAAAGGCAAGGGAACAATGATTCTGATTACCCACCATACAGGCGAACCTCACGGCATCCTGGGTGCTCAGACTGCAAGCACATATCTGACGGAAAATTTACATATGCCTTCAATTGTAGTGGGTGTTGAGAGGCAGTTTTCTAAAGAACTCCTGTTGAAATTTTTTGACGATTATTATGAAGGCAAAGAAAAAATCATAGGATTTTCCCATCTTTGCGGGAGAAAAGATTTGGTGGATTTAATTGGCGCCGTTAAAGAAAGAGGTTTTTTTACTATACTCGGCGGCCCCCAGGCAAAAGAAGATTATTATGGAGAACCTGGTTCAGAGGATTGCAAAACAAGATTCAGAGGGCTCAACAGTGTAATTGACCTTGCAGTCCAGGGCCCTGTTGACCGACTGAAAGAGGATGCTTTTCGTTCAAAAACCGGCTGTATTGTTTACCCATGGACGAGAGACATTATCATTAAAACTGATTGGACAAATACGTATATCTTTTCAGATGCATTAAAAAGGCTTGAAGTTAAAACAGCTCAGGTGTTGAATTCAATAGGTTGCCCATACGCAAAAAAGAAAAGCACAGTAAAACTGCCGTTACCGGATACGATCAAAGGAAGATCGTTATTTATTGATATTGAATCCTGCGGCTGTATTTTTTGCGATGTATCAAGGGATAAGGGTTTTCACGGGCATATTGACAGGGACTTGGTGTTGAATCAAATAAAAGCATTGCCTGAAGAAAATGGGAGAAAGATACCCTTTGAAATTATTGATGAATACCCTATAAGTTCTTTGAAGTGGATATTTGGAAATACTGCCCAGGAAGGCATCGAACTTTCTCAAATTGACCTCGTATGCAGGGTCGATGATATAATAAAACATGCGGATCTGCTTGGTGAAGCATTGATGAACGCACAGGAAAGGCAGATAACGATCATGTTTTCATCCATAGGTTTCGAATCTTTCAATGATAAAATTCTTAGTTTTCTTAATAAAGGGATAACCGTCAGCGATATTGTAAAGTGCGTCGGGATTCTGCGGCAATTAAAAGACAGGTTTGGCAACTCTATGCTTTACAGGAGTGATGAAGGTGCGAATCATGGTTTTATCCATCCTACTCCATGGGATGACGACGAGACAACGTCTGAAAATAATATGAATATAATGATGTATCGCCTTTTTGACGACATTTTGCCAAACCACAGCGTCCCGCTGATAATTCATCATTCTTCTTACCTTGGTGACTGGATAAGACAAATTGAATCTGAATTAAATGTGGCATTCAAAAGGGATGGCACATGGATTGAATGGTGGAGTCCACCAACGTCTGTTGGTCAATAATATTTACAAATATTCATCTGTATCCTTCAAAAAGACTGAAAGACATCAGGTATTTTCTTCACAATAAAACCTTTTATAATTTCTTACCTGCGTATAAACTCTGAGGATTCTTCATTTAAAAAGATCCCCTCCCCAAATTGCCCTCTACTTTTTTACGGGGGGGAGTAGGTAGAGGGCGGTGGTAGGATCATGGGGAGGGGTTGATTTGTTCATATATCATTTTTCCTTCCATTTCTCGGAAATAATATTTCCAGTACGGGAAGAAGTTCTGTCTGTAACATTCTTTTGGGTACGTATGCGTCCGCACCGGCTGCTTCCGCATCTTTCCTGTGTACCTCATCTTCGTGTATTGTCAGCATTACAACTCTTGAATCAACACAAAAAGATTTTATCCGGCGCGCTGCTTCAATTCCGTTCATATGCGGTAGCCCGATATCCATAATAATTATATCAGGTAAAAATATTTTTGCAATAGAAACTGCTTCTTCACCGCTCCCTGCTTCTTTAACCAGAATGTGCGGGAACTCTGATTCCAGCCAGTTTCTTAAAGACTTACGGACAGCTACATGATCTTCAACAATCAATATTGTTTCTGACATAACTTTCTGCTTTCATATTTATCACAATATTTCCTCAGATTGTCTGTCAGGAAAGTTTGACATTTGTTGTCAGGAAAGTTTGATAAACTTTAAAGCACGGTCAGGCCGTGCAGAATTGCAAATTTTACAAGACTTGGAAGATCATAAATGCCAAGTTTATGCATTAAACGACTCCGATAGGTTTCAATAGTTTTTGGAGAAACGAAAAGGATGGCTGCGATCTCTGCATTTGTTTTCCCTTCGGCAAGTAATTGGAGTATTTCTCTCTCGCGTTGGCTCAGACGTGCAAGAGGACTTTTTGATTCATCTAACTGGCGATTTTTTATGTATTCATCTATCGCTATGCCTGAAATCTTTTCACTGATATACCGCTTGCCCATACAGACGGAACGGGTTGCATCAACTACCTCCGATCCTGCCGATTCTTTCAGTATATAGCCTGATGCACCTGCACGAAGGCCCTGGAATATATGTTCCGGAGTGGAATACATTGAAAGAATAACTATTTTTGCAGATGGACATATTTCACGAATTTTTCTCGTTGCTTCAATCCCATTCAGTTCCGGCATGAAAATGTCCATAATCACCACGCGAGGAATGAGTTTTGCAATTTTATGTACCGCATCATGTCCGTTTGCAGCATCACCAATTACTTTTATATCAGGCTGTGTTTCGAGAAGCAATTTCAGACCGTCACGGACAACAGAATGGTCATCAACAAGGAAGACAGTAATATTCACCTTATTATCTCAATTGCTACCGTTGTTCCCTTACCGGGAGCAGATTCTATGTGTAGTTGTCCGCCTATCGTTTCAGCGCGCTCCGTCATAATCATTAACCCCCAACCGCTGGAGGCATTTCTCCTGTCAGATGCTATGAGGCGATGATAGTCAAATCCGATCCCGTTATCTTTTATTATAAGCTTTATTGTCCTGTTTCTTTCTTCTATTGTGACCGCTATTTTTGTCGCTTTAGCATGTTTTGCCGTGTTGGTCAGGGATTCCTGAAAGATATGAAACATTGCCTGTTCAATACGTCCTTCTAATCTGGGCTCCGGTTCCAATCCATGAACTTCCACCTGAATGCCGGTTCTTCCGGCATATTGTTCTCCGTACCACTTCAGTGCCACAACAATACCATAATCATCGAGCACAGGCGTCCTGAGTTCTGCCATTAAGTCGCGTACGCTCTCAGCAGTTTGACCAACAAGCGCTATTGAATCATCTATATGAGATGTTACTATTCCCTTTGCTTCATCGGAAAGTTTCGATTTTATTATATTCAGGTTTATTCCTATTGCAGTAAGATTCTGTCCCAATTTATCATGTAGTTCCTGTGCAAGTCTTTGTTTTTTATCCTCCTCGGTTTCTGCCAGCTTTGCAGCAAGAGACTTAAGCCTTTTTTGTGATTTTATTAACCGTTTTTCCGCTTGTTTTCGTACTGTAATATCTTCCACAATGCCTTCATAATAAAGCACTTTACCATCTGCATCGCGAATAGTGCATACATTCATGGAGACCCATATTTTTTTCTTATCCTTTCTATAGAGTTGCATTTCAAGGCCTTGAGCAACGCCATACTCTTCAGCCTGTTTTTTCCATTTTTTCCGGTCATCAGGGTTCGGATAAAGTTTTACACTGACATCGGTGATATCTTTTATCATATCTTCCGGGCTTGCGTAGGCATGTATCTTCGCCAACGCCGGATTGACATTCAATAAACGTCCTTTAGGCGTGCTTTGGAAAATACCTACCATTGCATTCTCGTAAATATTCCGGTATTTTTCTTCTGCCTCTTTTAATGCCCTCTCATATTTTATCCGTTTGGTAATATCCCGAAAGATCCCCTGAACTATTATGTTATCTGCGAATTTGATTATACTTCCTGTTATATCTACCGGGACCCTGCCCCCATTTTTTCTCAATATTATACCATTATTGAATAGTCCTGATCCCTGCCGAACTACTTCCTTGAAGCATTTAAAGGTTCTTTGGAACTCTTCTTTTGGGTGTAGATGGCTTATATGCAAACCTAAAAGTTCATTTTTTAAATAGCCGGTAAGTTTTTCTGCCTGCCTATTTACTTCAAGCAAATTGCCATGTATATCAACGAGCACTATTGCATCGCCTGCGCCTTCTATCAGTGCATGGTATTTTTCTTCCGATTCCATCAATAATCTCTCGATCTTCTTACGCTCGGTGATGTTGCTCATAATACAATGGGTTTGGTGAAAGTTGCCTTTTTTGTCGTACCCTATCTTCCCATCAAATGATACGATTATTATTGAACCATCTTTCTTTATCATTTCAAATTCTACACCATGGATCTCGCCTGATTCTTTAAAAAGGTTAAAACTCTTAATAAACCTTGCAGCATATTCCGGTGTAAGAAAATCGCCAAACCAACGCCCCAGGACTTCTTCCCGTGAATACCCCAAGATATTGAGCCATTCCTGGTTAACGTCAACAAAATAACCTTCTGCATTCAACGACTGATACCCCAGGGGTATCTGCTCAACAAGAAGCCTGAGACTCTTTTCACCATTACAGAAATAAACAATATTTTTGCTTTTTTTATCTTGTTTTTTGGACTGATCTTTATTTTTCATAACAAGCATTATCTGCAATGTCTTCAATTTTTCTTGCAAATACAAGGTAGCCGGTATGGGCAACCATCCTGTCAACAGGCCTGACTCTCTCGGCAACAGTTTTGTATCTCCGCAGCATAATTTCCAGCACTTCAATATCACTGAAACGGTTGCCCAGTTCCTTTAAAATGTCTGTTATCTGATTTGCAGTCGGCACTATCATCCCGAGCAACCCGCTGCCTTTTAATAGCTCACTTGCTTTATCAAAGCACATCCAGGGCTCTCTTACATCAATGAATGCAGCATCAAAACCGCCATCCCCATATTCCATTACATCACCAAAATTCAGCTTTGTATTATCCCATTTGGCAAAGTGTTCAATGTTCTTTTTTGCATTCTTGTAATGCCTTTCTTCTTTCTCAAAGGAAACAACTGATCCACCCGGTCCGACAATACACGAAAAAATAAATGTCAGAGCACCGCTGCCGGTGCCAATTTCCAACATTTTTGAGCCGTGCATCAGCCCCAGCCTAAAGCATATAAAGGCCGCATCCTTGGGGAAAACTATCTGAGTCTCCCTCTTTATGCCGTACATTACGATATCTTCCATAGTAGGATCGTAAAGCTCATATTGACCATATCGTATTCCGAAGGACATGCCTATAAGATCGGCAAAATTTATTATCCCGCCTTTTCCATGGAATGATTTATCTCTTTGCGCCTTTTTCAAGTATCTTTTATCTTTATATATAATCAAAATTAAGTCGTTTTCAGCTATTGTTTTCATAATTCACCCGTTTTTCCGTTTACACGCATCAACCTTATAAAGGCAACCGTTTTTACTGTTAATCTATAATAAACCATGTAAGTTGTAAATAAAATTACATTTTTGTTATATCCATAAGGCATTGATAAGGCCTGTGCCTGGTTTTCAGCGAATGAATCGCTTCTTTTCCAAATATTTAAAGTTTTATAATGCTGTCAGCTAAAAATGTAAACTCTGTGTTGCGGACAAATTTAGCTTTAAAATATCCTACCCATTTGATATAAACATTTAGATAATAACATTTTATAGATACGGTGAGGGAGGATAATATGGATAAAATTGGAATAATAGGACTCGGCAACATGGGAGAAGCTATTGTAAAGACCCTTTTAAAAAGCGGTGCTAAAAAAGAATCCATTCTATGTTTTGAGATAAAGCCGGAAAGGGCGAGGTTCATAGAAGACAGTTATAAAGTAAAAATTACAGGAAGCGTTGAAGATCTGGTAAAAAAAGCAGGGTATATAATTCTATCAATAAAACCGCAGGATTCAAAGAAACTATTAAAAAGCATTGCCCCTCTTATTGATGATAAAAAAATCCTCATATCCATCATGGCCGGTATTACACTTTCCAATATATTGTCGGCCACTGGTAAACCTTTAAAAGCAATCAGGGTTATGCCCAATATTTGTGTAAAGGTGGGTGAGGGCGCAATAGGCATTGCTCCGGGACCTGATATAAAGAAGGAAGAAATGGAAGCAGTTAAAAACATTTTTTTACCGATGGGCAAAACAATAGAAGTGGGGGAAGAACTGATGGATGCCATTACCGCCCTTGGCGGAAGCGGGCCCGCTTTCTTTCTGCTTTTTCTTGAAGCTATGATTGATGCAGGCGTCAAAATGGGTATTGCAAGGGATAAATCAAAAATCATATGCACCCAGGTTGTTAAGGGCACATTGATGATGCTGGAAGAGGAAGGGATTCATCCTACCCTGATGAAAGAGATGATAACATCTCCTGCCGGAACTACCATTTCAGGTCTTGCAATTTTGGAAGAAAGCGCTTTTAAGGGAAACATAATAAAAGCTGTAGAAAAAGCAACAAATAGGGCAAAAGAGCTTTCACTATGATATTGAATGAATATGCCAGCAAAAGACAGCAGATGGTTGACTCGCAAATAATAAAGAGAGGAATACAGGATGCCAGGATTATAAATGCTATGAAAAAGATCCCGAGGCACCTCTTTCTTGATGAAGCACTGCATTCTCAGGCATACGAGGATTACCCGTCTCCAATAGGAGAAAAACAGACAATCTCCCAGCCTTATATTGTAGCACTCATGACAGAATTACTTCAATTAAAAGGCAATGAAAAGATCCTTGAAATAGGTACAGGGTCGGGATATCAAACAGCCGTACTTGCTGAACTTGCTGACCAGGTATATTCAATCGAAAGAATCCCGGCATTGGCAAAAAGGGCAAGAAAACTTCTCGATGAGCTAAAATACACAAACATAGTAATAACCATAGACGACGGTACGCTCGGATGGAGAGAACACAGTCCTTTTGATGGGATTATTGTCACTGCGGCAGCGCCTTATGCTCCAACAGCTCTCCTTGAACAATTGAAAACGGGTTGTAAACTTGTTATCCCGATAGGCGAGGAATTTGTACAGGATTTATTAGTTTATACCAAAGAAGATAAAGACGAGTACAGTAAGGAAAATTATGGGGGATGCAGGTTTGTGAAACTTATAGGTAATCAGGGTTGGAAAAGTTAATAGAAGAAAAACCAAAGGTAAAACCCTCAGAATATGAGGAATTTCAAGTTGAAAAGCTCTACATGAAAGAGCTGAGGAAGCTTCCGGTTATGTCGGCATCCGAGGAAATAGCATATGCAGAACAGATGATAAAAGGAGACCCGGAAGCAAAGAAAAGGCTTATAGAGGCAAACCTAAGGCTTGTCGTAAAGATAGCAAGAAGATATATAAACCAGGGCTTGTCAAGCCTTGACCTTATTGAGGAAGGAAATATCGGCCTGATAAGGGCTGTAGAAAAGTTTGATCTCTTAAGAAAATGCAGGTTTTCTACATACGCAACCTGGTGGATAAAACAATCAATCGAGCGTGCAATAGCTAATTTTTCAAGGACCATTCGCTTGCCGATACATATTTCCTCAAGGATTTATAAAATATCAAGGATAGTAAACGATTACATGGACAAGGAGGGAAGAGAGCCGGCACCTGAAGATATAGTACGGGAGACAGGACTTCCCATTGATTTTGTAAACAATCTTTTCTCCATGATAATAAAAACATACTCATTAGAAACAATCATTGATGAAGATGGAAAACTTACGCTTGAAGATGTTTTGCCGGACACTTCATGTAAAGAGCCTTTAGCAGCCCTTGAACAGGTAAAAAGGGTAGAAGAGGTTGCTTCATGGGTTGATGGATTAAATAATGATGAAAAAAAGGTAATTATATTTAGGTACGGCCTTGACGGGGAGGAGCCCCAGACCCTCGAATCCATCGGCAAGGTCTTTGGGGTTACAAGGGAAAGAATCAGGCAGATAGAACAAAAAGCATTAAATAAACTGCGCAAAACAGCTAAGAGAAAAAATATTGAAAGAGAAAATATCTGACCAGGACACTTCGAATCATCCTACAACCGATATAATAAAAAAAGGTTCAGTAATTACAATAATCACATTAATAAGCAGACCATTAGGTTATGTGAGGGAGGCAATCCAGGCATACCTTTTTGGCGCAACGCTGTTGGTTGACGCATTTGTTGTTGCCTTTAACTTTCCGGAATTAATTCAAACACTTTTCTTTTCAGGTGCAACAAGCGCCTTTCTTATACCTGTATGTACAAAATATATGAAAAACGACAAAGAATACTCTGATATATATTCAACATTTATAAACCTCACTATAATATTCACACTCTTTCTATCAATAATATTCTTTATTTTCAGCAACCAAATTATCCAATTGATAGCGCCGGGATTCAGCCCTGAATCAAAAAATATTACAGGAATCCTTTTTATAATTATGATACCTGTTATAGCTCTTCACGCAATCCTGTCGGTTATTAAGGCGTTCCTCAACGCAAAGGAACATTTTGCAGGGCCGGAAATGTCAGGAATATTGTGGAACATTATTTTTATACTTACCGCAATACTCCTCAATAAAAAGCTCGGCATATACAGCCTTGCTATGGGGGTCACCCTCGGTTCTATCTCTCAGATTATTGTGCAATTCCCCTATTTAAAAAAATTCAATATCAGGTACAGTATCGTGCTCTCCCTCAATCACCCATCTATTACAGAAGCAAAGAGGCTTTTTACCGGCGCCCTTATAGCCACATCAATCGTTCCTATCAACAGCTTTGTAGGAAGAATTATAGCCTCTTACCTTCCGCAGGGGGAGGTAGCTTCTCTCGCTTATGCCTTCAGAATCTTCATCCTCCCTTTCAGTCTTTTCGCTGTTCCTGTATATACTGTAATGTTTTCAAAGATTTCAAAGCTTTACCATGAAAAAGACATGGAAGGCATCTACTCACACATTGACAGTTCTTTTATCCTCTTATGTATAACCCTTATCCCTTCAACAATACTGCTGTGTTCCACAGGAGATTCAATCATAAAGATACTTTATGAACGCGGTGCTTTTACCTCAAAGGAAACGTTCATGACCAACAGGGCGCTTTTCGGTTATGGAATAGGGATTCTCTTTTATGCTCTCTCCCTTTCCCTTGTAAGGGTATTTAATGCCTTGCATAATATGAAAACGCCGGCAGTTATAGGTATCACATCAATTGTTATCAATGCAATCCTTGCTTCCCTGTTAATGAAACAGTTTAACAACCTCGGCATTTCTCTTGCCACATCCATTGTTTCGCTTTACAATTTTTCAATGCTCTATATTTTTTTAAAGAAAAAGATTAAATACAGAATGACGAGAAATACCATGCGGCAGATAACAAAATCCCTGCTGTCCGGCATCATACTACTATTATCGATCTATGCGGTGAGATGCTTCTGGCATGACAGAGCATATCTGACATTATCCTTGAGTATTATCATGACGATAATCGTCTATTACATTTTTTTTAGAGATTATTATATGATGCTCATTCCTAAAAAAAGACAATAAATTAATATCATTTTTATAATAGTATGATATAATTACCCATATCTTTGTTTTATATAATCATATTTTATTATTCGGGGGGAAATAATATAATGCTTACTGACAGAGATTTAAAAAATGAAAATATCGTAGCCGGAATCAAGAGAGTTTATCAAGACAACTACGGAGACGATAATACCGTAACTGTAGAGATAGTACTAAAAGACATGATTGACCTTTTTAAAGGTAAAAAAAAGGGTTTTCAAAAATGTGATGTTAAATATCATGGTATATTCCATACATTACATACATTACCCCCTTATGTGGAGATTATAGACGGCTGGAACAAGAGCGGTAATTCCCCTAAGATTTCAAAGGATTTTTTTGATCTGGGCATTATTGCCGTTTTGTTGCACGATACCGGTTATATAAAGGCAGAAAACGACAACATCGGCACAGGCGCAAAATATACGTTTTCCCATATCCAGAGAAGCATTGATTTTGCAGATCATTATTTGCGACAGGCAGGTTTTGATCAATGTCATATATTACGGATTGAGAATGCAATCAGATGTACCGGTGTAGGTTTTTCCCCTGAAAGCATTAATTTTAGCTCAGAGGAAGAGCGGATAATCGGATACACGCTGGGAACAGCCGATTTGCTGGGACAAATGTCTTCACCGGATTATCCCGGGAAACTCCCTTTATTATTCAATGAGTTCGAGGAGGCATATCGTTTTGAAGGAATGGGAAAGCTGCTTGGCATGGGTATAAAAATATTTAAAAATGCTGATGAATTAATAAAAGATACTCAATATTTTTATGAAAAAGTAGCAATGAAACGTTTTTTAGGAATGGGTTCTATGTATAAATACCTGACATACCATTTTGGAACGTCAAACAACCCGTATATTGATGCAATCAATGAGAATATCAATAAAATACAGACTCTCTTTCGATAATTTAAACAAATCAAATCATTACATCATAAAACCCAAGTTTAGCAAGGGTGGTTAAGAAGTACAATCAGTGTGCGTGACAACTGCCCGCTTGGATGGAATTTGACAACCGTTTCATTGTTTTTTATACTACCCTGTAATTGTAATCCATGAAATATTAAACCTCCTTGAAAGAAAGGCATATAGATGGAAAAACGTCTGAATAAACAGTATCCTTCAGTATCAAATGTTACCGGAGCTGAGCACACCGGTATGGTTAAAGATATCTTTTCTACCATAACAAAGCGATATGATTTTTTGAACCACTTTCTCAGCATGAGACGTGATGTTGCCTGGCGGCGCTTTACAGTAAATAAAATGCGATATTTTCTTAACTATCGCTTTCTGGATGTGGCCTGCGGTACTGCAGATCTTGCCATTATGACAGCCAAGAGATTCCGTGATGTGCATACAACGGGTGTAGATTTTGTCCAAACCATGCTCGATGCGGGTCAGGGCAAAGTTCTCAGAAAGGGGCTATGGCAGGATATCAGCTTGGCTAACGCAGATGCTCTCAACCTTCCCTTTAAAGACAATACCTTTGATGTTGCAGCCATTGCCTTTGGAATACGTAATATCCCCGATAGAACAACGGCATTGAGAGAAATGCTGCGTGTAATAACGCCCGGCGGGCAGGTAATGGTTCTTGAAATGACATTTATCCGGAACCGCTTATTCAAAAGGCTTTACCGCCTGTATTTAAACCGTATATTGCCTGGTATTGCAGGCCTGTTGTCTTTTAATCCTGCCGCGTATCTGTATCTTGCCGATTCGATTATGAATTTTCCTTCCCCGGAAAGGTTTGCAGGCTTAATGGTAGAGGCAGGGCTGACACAGGTAAAAAAATATAAGCTTACATTTGGCATCACCTATCTTTATATAGGGATCAAACCGGGTAAAGACAAATCATGAGCAGTAAAACGCTGAAGGCTTGGATTCAAGCAAGCCGTCCGCCCTTTTCTATTGAAATATCTGAAATCATGTGATATTTAATACATGCATTCAATTTAGCACGCCTTTCAATTGGAAGTAGGGTGCAGGTAAACCTGTCTATTACCAAAGTGCGAAAAGCGGAAGCATAAACCAGGAGGATACATGTCTAATTTAACAATCAAACAGTTACTCGAAGCAGGCGTCCATTTCGGACATCAGACAAAGAGGTGGAATCCGAAGATGAAGCCTTACATTTTCGGAGCAAGAAACGGCATATATATTATTGACCTTCAGCGGACATTAAAAATGTTCAAGGAAGCCTACAATTTTGCCAGAGAAATAGCTTCCCGGAATGAATACATCCTTTTCGTGGGCACTAAGAAACAGGCCCAGGAAGGAATCAAGGAAGAAGCAAAAAGATGCGGCACTTATTATGTCAACTCCAGATGGCTTGGTGGAACAATGACAAATTTCCAGACAATGGAAAAAAGCCTCGAAAGACTAAGGAAGTATGAGGAAATAAAAAGCAGCGACATTATTAAGGCCCTTTCCAAAAAAGAGGCAATAGGCATAGATAGAGAAATTGCGAAGCTTGAAAAAAATATCGGCGGCATAAAAGGTATGGACCGGTTGCCCGGCGCTGTTTATGTTGTAGACCCGAAAAAAGAGTACATTGCAGTAAAAGAGGCGAAGAAACTTGGTATTCCAACTATCGGCATTGTTGACACAAACTGCGATCCCGATGATATAGATTATATTATACCCGGAAATGACGATGCAATCAGAGCTATCAAACTTATCACCATGAAAATTGCAGATGCAGTTCTCGAGGGGAAGGCGCTTTATGTGGAGGAGTTTCAGGGTAAAGATGAGACAGGAGAAGAGCCGAAACCTTTTATAGATGAAAGCATACTTGAAGAAAAATATAATGATGATCTTGAGGAAAATTAGTAAGGAGGAAGTTGATGGAAATAACGGCAGAACTTGTTAAAAAGTTGAGAGAAAAAACAGGCGTAGGCCTGATGGATTGTAAAGAGGCGTTAAAGCACTCAGATGGTGACATGGAAAAGTCCGTTGAATATTTAAGAGAAAAGGGTCTTGCAAAATTACAGAAACGTTCAGGCAGAGCTGCGTCAGAAGGTGTAATATCATCTTACATGCACGCCGGCTCAAAAGTAGGTGTTATGGTAGAAGTGAACTCTGAAACGGACTTTGTTGCAAAAACAGACGAATTCCAGAATTTTGCAAGAGATGTGGCAATGCAGATTACGGCTGCTACTCCGGTCTATATAAAGAGAGAGGATGTTCCCGAGGAAGTGAAGGAAAAGGAGAAAGCGTTGTACCGGAGGCAAGCTATTGAATCAGGCAAGCCTGAAAAGATTCTTGATAAGATTGCTGAAGGAAAGATGGAAAAATTTTATCAGGAAGTATGCCTCCTTGAGCAGTCCTATATCAAAAATCCTGATATAACGATAAAAGGGCTCCTTGAAGAACTTGTTATAAAGCTGGGAGAGAATATTGTTATCAGGAGGTTTGTGAGATTCCAGCTCGGCGAGACCGTCGAAGAATAATATGACCTATAGCAGAATTCTTTTAAAATTAAGCGGGGAAGTTCTTGCAGGTGGAGAGGGTTTTGGTATAGATCAGGATACAGTCAAAGAGGTATGTCTCCAGATCAAGGATATTGCTGACCTTGGTATTGAAATTGCCATTGTAATAGGCGGCGGGAATATATACCGGGGAGGCAAGGCAGAAAAACAGGGTGTTGACAGGGTAACCGGCGATTACATGGGCATGATTGCAACTCTGATGAATGCCCTTGCGCTTGAGGAAACACTTGAAAAGATGCACATCCCCACACGAGTACAGAGTGCTCTGGAGATTAGAGGGATTGTAGAGCCCTACGCACAAAAAAAGGCCTTGGAACATCTTGAAGAAGACAGGGTTGTAATTTTTGCCTGCGGTACTGGAAACCCTTTTTTTACTACAGATACTGCCGCTGCCTTACGAGCCCTGGAAGTCGGAGCTCAGGTGATTTTTAAGGCCACAAGGGTGGATGGAGTATACGATAAAGATCCTGAAGTCTACAAGAACGCCTTGTTTTTTAGGGAAATTACCTATTTTGATGTGCTGAACAAAGGCTTGAAGGTAATGGATGCAACAGCCATAACCATTTGCATGGAGAATAACCTGCCTATTATTGTGTTCAACATAAAGAAAAAGGATAATATGAAGAAGGTGATTCTGGGAGAAAATATCGGAACAATTGTCAAGGGGGTACTATGAAAAGTGAGATTACAAATGAGCTTGAAGAAAAACTGAATAAATCACTGGCTACATTCAAAAAGGACCTGTCTAAACTCAGAACAGGCGTAGCATCTGTCTCTCTTCTTGAAGATATTCGGGTCAGTTACTATAATCAGCCTACACCTTTAAACCAGGTTGCAGCAATAGGCGTGCCTGACAGCAGAACCATTACGATACAACCCTGGGAGGTATCTATTATTGGTGAAATCGAAAAGGCAATCCAGAAATCAGATATCGGAGTCAATCCTATGTCTGATGGCAAGATGATACGCCTCTCATTTCCGAAACTGACGGAAGAGCGCCGGCGTGAATTAGTGAAACTTGGCGGGAAGATGCTTGAAAGCACGAAGGTTGCCATAAGGAATGTCAGAAGGGATATGAACGAAAAACTGAAGAAAATGGAAAAAGATAAACTCTTGTCCCAGGACGATCTCCACAAAAATCAGGAGGATATCCAAAAAATTACAGATAAACATATCCAAATGGCAGAAAAGATTTATGTTGATAGAGAAAAAGAAATCCTGGAAATCTGACACTTTCAATGCAAAATATCGAGAAAAGTAAACTTCCAATCCATGTAGCCATTATAATGGATGGAAACGGCAGGTGGGCAAAACTCCGCAACCTTCCGAGAGTGGATGGCCATCTCCAGGGCATGGAGTCTGTCAGAGATGTCATAACTACAACGAGGAACCTCAACATCCCCTATCTGACGCTCTATGCTTTTTCCAAAGAGAATTGGACAAGATCCGCACAGGAAGTAAGCAGACTGCTTGAGATTCTGGGTCTTTACCTTCAAAGCGAATTGCCTCTTATGATGGATAAAAACATAAGGTTTAATATATTGGGTAATTTAAAGGATTTTCCGAAGAGACTGCAGAACCATGTAAAAGATGTGATGGATAAAACAGCCGGGAATACGTCGCTCACCCTGAGCATTGCCTTGAGCTACAGCGGAAGAGAAGAGATAATAAATGCCGTTAAACTGATCCTGGAAGATGTGAAAAAAGGCGCTGTTAAAAGGGTCAACGAAAAAGTATTCTCCAGATATCTATACACCGGAAATATACCCGACCCTGATCTACTCATAAGGACAAGCGGCGAGATGAGAGTAAGCAACTTTCTGCTTTGGCAGATTGCATATACTGAACTTTATGTGACGGACAAATTATGGCCTGATTTTGGAAAAGAGGCGTATATTGAGGCTTTGATGGCGTATAGTCTTAGAGAGCGAAGATTTGGTGGTGCAAAATAAATCATCCCGACTGTTTTGGACAGAGAGGCCCCGGTTGTTCGAAAAGAGGTCGCATGTCCTTGAAATCAGCTAATTATAGTTTAAAGGAAAATTAAAAATTGGGAGAATTAAAAAAAAGGGTCATCGCAGGCATTTTTCTTGCCCCTCTTACAGCATTTCTATTTTATATCTTACCGCTTAAATGGTTTTTTGCGTTTTTGGTCGTAGTTGCTGTCCTTGCTGTTTTTGAAGGCATCACAATGGCGAAAATACCGAATAAGCATCTGTCGTTATTTATTATTATTGCCTGCCTTGTTCCTCTCTATTATAAATCCTATCAGGCATACATTATTTGGCTTATTGCATCGCCTTTGATCTATCTTCTTATCAGGCTTGCGTTCTACAGAGGCAATACAGCGGATTTAAATAAGGAAATTATACAGGCAGTTGCCGCCATACTCCTTTGTGAAGTATTTATTGTTCTCCCTCTTTTTTATGTTTACATGTTAAAAGAGTTAAACGATTATCTCCCTTTAATCCTTCTTTTTGCTTTATGGTCAAGCGATACATGCGCATATTTTGCGGGCAAGACATTCGGAAAGACCCCTCTTGTACCTCAAATCAGTCCGAAAAAAACATTCGAGGGTTTGATCGGCGCCATATTCGGCAGTATGCTTATTATTGTTTTGACAATCAGGTTATCGGGTTTAAGTCTGACAAATTCACTGATTATCGGTTTTTTGACTGGCCTGCTTGGCCAGCTTGGTGATATATTTGAATCAATCAGCAAAAGGGTGTCTGACGTAAAAGACTCATCATCCTTAATCCCAGGGCATGGAGGCATACTCGACAGGATAGATAGCTTCATTTTTACCGCACCTTTTCTTTACAATATATATTGTTTAGCAGGTATCTAAGGAGATATGAAAAAGAAGATCGCCATACTCGGCTCAACAGGTTCAATTGGGCGTTCAACGCTTGAGGTCATAGATAGCCAGAGGGATACTTTTGAGGTGTTCGGTCTTGTCTGTAAGGGGAATACAGAGCTGTTAAATGAACAGATAGATAGATTTAAACCAAAATATGTATGTATCTACGAAGAGCATTTAAAGGAAAAGATTCATTTTGATCGGAAAAGGCTGTTTACGGGGATAGATGGCATAAAAGAGATGATAGGCATGGAGGAAGATATAGTTGTAAATGCTATGCCCGGCAGTATCGGCCTTGAACCTACAATCAGCGCTTTAAAATCAAATAAGGTCCTTGCCTTGGCAAACAAGGAAAGCCTTGTTATGGCAGGCAGGGTTGTCTCAAAATTACTCAAGGAGTATGGGTCAAAACTTATACCCGTTGACAGTGAGCACTCCGCTCTTTTTCAGGTTATGAAAAAGATAAGAAAGCGTGAGTTGAAAACCATAACCATTACAGCTTCAGGAGGCCCTTTCAGGGAGTACGGCAAAAACGCTCTTGCACATGTGAAGCCGGAAGAAGCCCTGAACCACCCTACCTGGAAAATGGGAAATAAGGTGACGCTTGATTCAGCAACATTGATGAATAAGGGTCTTGAGGTGATTGAAGCGCGCTGGCTGTTTGACATTAAGCCTGAATATATAAGGGTTCTCGTCCATCCTGAGAGCATTATTCATGGGATGATAGAGTGTGCGGACGGTGCCTTTATAGCGTATATGGCAAATCCTGATATGAAAATTCCGATTTCCTTTGCCATCAATGAGGGAAAGATTCGTGACCTTCGTTCTGTCCCATTGAACCTGGAAGATTTGCGCAAACTAACATTCTATGCACCTGATACGGATAGATTCCCATCGCTGAGACTTGCCTTTGATGCGCTTCGCGCAGGTGACGGCGCCCTTGTTACACTGAATGCTTCAAACGAAGTTGCCTCCGATGCATTTATAAACGGCAGGATCAGATTTATTGATATTCCTGTTTTTATAGAACAGGCTCTTGAGAGTCATCCGATATTACCAGTAATTGAAGACATTGAAACAATATGGGAGATACATAATTGGGCAAAGACATATACGGAAGAAATAATAAAAGGTTCCCCGAACAAGAACGCCCCGGGGCAGGCAAGGGTCAAGGATCGGGGGTCAGCATGACTTTTCTGCCTTCGATACTGTATTGCAAAAACTTTATGTCCTAATTATCTAAATATGAGAGGTCAACAATATGGTTATTAACATAATTTATGGTTTTATCGCACTGAGTCTTCTTATACTTGTACATGAACTTGGTCATTTTCTTGTTGCAAGATGGGCAAATGTAAAGGTTCTGTCATTTTCATTAGGCTTCGGAAAAAAACTCCTGAGTTTTAAAAAGGGCGAGACAGAATATGCCATATCTGCCATCCCTCTTGGCGGGTATGTAAAGATGCTTGGTGAAGCGCCGGGAGAAGAGGTGCCGGAAGATGAGAAATCCCGGTCATATTCGGACAAGCCGCCGCTTGTCAAGATTCTCATAGCCTTTATGGGTCCCTTTTTCAACATACTTTTTGCCCTGATTCTTTTCTACTTTGTGTTTCTGAGCGGATACTCCGTCCTTTCAACAAAGGTAGGAAGTGTAGATAAGGATTATCCTGCTTATAAAGCGGGCATAATGGAAGGAGACACCATTGTAGCCATTGACGGCAAAAATCTTTTCGAATGGTCGGATCTTATGGATGCCATGGCGCAAACAACAGGTTCGCAGCCAATAAAGGTGACAGTGAAAAGGAATGGAAATTCTCTCGATATATCACTCACCCCGAAGGAGATGGAAAGCAAAAACATCTTCGGAGATACGATCAAGAGAAAGGTCATTGGCGTTGCAGCATCAAATGAGTTTTTTGAAAAAAAGGAGACGGTTTCCGGCGCGGCAGTAAAAGCTGTTTATCAGACATATAACCTTACGAAGATAACGATAGTGGGGATTGTTAAATTGATAGGGGGAAGCATCTCTCCCAAGCAGGTCGGAGGGCCACTGCTTATTCTTGAAGTTGCCGGCAAACAAGCAAAGGAAGGCAAAAAAAATCTCATATACTTTATTGCAATAATCAGCATCAACCTTGCCGTAATCAATCTTCTCCCTATCCCCATCCTTGACGGAGGTCACATCCTGTTCCACGTCATAGAGATTGTCATAAGGAGAAAGGTTTCGCTAAAGTTTATCGAAATTTCCCAGAAGGTCGGCATGGGAATTCTCATTGCTGTTATGGCGCTTGCCTTCTTTAACGATATTACGAGGATGTTCTTTGGAAAATAGGATTGTCCTTGGAATAGACAACTCCATGGATTTTCTGAGTATTGCACTGTCTATTGAAGAGAGACTTATCGAAGAAAGACACATCCGAAATAAAAAAGCGCCGTCAGAGACACTTCCTGTTGAAGTATCCCATATACTTTCCAGTAACGGCTATACGATAAATGATGTACATCTTGTTGTTTTGACATTGGGCCCAGGCTCATTCACCGGTATAAGGGTCGGCCTCGCCTTCTGCAAGGGACTAAATGCCGGCGGTAATATCCCTCTTGTCGGGGTGCCGACGCTTGATGTGCTTGCATCACCCTTCTTGTTTATGGAGGAGTATTATATTTTTCCGCTGATAGATGCAAAGAAGGGCGAGGTATTTTCTTCCATGTATCATGTGTCTGACGGGCGCATCCAAAGGCTTACCAATTATGCTTCAATGAGGCCTGAAAGGTTTATGGATGTTATAAAAACACCTTGTATATGTTTCGGCACCGGTATAGCCCTCTGCGAGCCCTTCCTTTCCGGCATGCATGATGTCCGGATAATCAGAGAAAGTTTTTTGAAGATTTCAGGTGAATCTTTGATTATAGAAGGGTTAAAAAGGGAAAGAATACCAGACAAAACCCCCCTGGAACCCATTTACTGCAGAAAATCGGAAGCAGAAATTAAGTTCAATGTAACGGTTTAATAGGCATAGCTAACCCTGTATAATTATTTCCTGTATTCCCCCTTCTCGTTTCCATTGAAAGCTATTTCAGGTGGAAATACCGTACAAAGGTCTTATATTAGCTTAACCCAACTTCATGATCTCACCCCCATTTCAAGGCAATTTTTGGCCTATTTAGGCCTGTTTTGGTACGGATCAATTATTTAAGACCTTTGCACGACGTTATGAGATAGCTGTTGGAAAAAACGACAGTCTGGTAACATCCGTTACATGGCAGAGAAAACAAAAAGAACATCATCCCGGCATGTATGCTCTTCGTTCCAACCGTCTTGACTTTACCGAACAGGAATTCTTTGACATATTCTCCATACTCACTGGTATTGAAGATGCCTTCAGGAGCATGAAATCGGAACTTGGATTACGACCTTTGTACCATCAGAAAGAACATCGTACAGACGGACATCTCTTTATTACCGTCATTGCCTATCATATTATGCAGACCATCAGGTACTCACTGAAAAATAAGCAGATCAACGATAGCTGGTCAACAA
>Ga0074195_1000356_pt1 | contig 97362 bp, 82 predicted proteins | sample EPASupsiteHSE623_FD_64525 | JGI IMG/M metagenome (GOLD analysis project Ga0074195, IMG submission 64525) | Bioremediated contaminated groundwater from EPA Superfund site, New Mexico - Sample HSE6-23 | ecosystem: Environmental > Aquatic > Deep subsurface > Groundwater > Contaminated ...
ATACATCTCGAACCTCCGATTGGCCATGGGATCTCCCTCCAAAAAAAATGACAGGGTATCCCGGTTGTCGAAAAGTCCAAGAAGGAAAAATCAGAGAAGTGGCTCCATTAACCCGATCTCAACTTGGCTCCATTAAAGCGATCATGAAGTGGCGCCATTAGACCGGTCACGGGGTGGCTCCATTAAGCCGATCCCGAAATGGCTCCATATGGGCGGTCAGTAACACTATTTCGCCACCAGCTTCGGTCGCCCCCCACACGGGGGCGTGGATTGAAACATGGCATCGCCGCCAGATTTACCCTGGGCGTCGGTCGCCCCCCACACGGGGGCGTGGATTGAAACGCGGCGCTGCCACTCCATACAACCCTCGACCATCGTCGCCCCCCACACGGGGGCGTGGATTGAAACAAATCGATAATCTTTAGCGCAATAGTTGCTCGCCCGTCGCCCCCCACACGGGGGCGTGGATTGAAACTCTATCATGGCCGTCTCCCTGTTTCTCGTAGTTGGGTCGCCCCCAGCGCGGGGGCGTGGATTGAAACAATTGTTGCGTCGTCTATACAGAAGGGCAAGGGTGTCGCCCCCAGCGTGGAGCGGCGTTCGAGGTTGTCCCGAAGCAAACCGTGCCTTCACTAGTGGGGAACCCTTTCGCGACAAAATGACGGCCTGGGTTGCCGACGATATCGGCGGCACGACCATCCACCGCGCTTTGGTGCGAAACCATGGCGTTACCGAAGAATCACGGGAGGCACTGGCAGCTTTGCCGAAATTGGAAGAACAGTTATGCAAGACAGGCAGTATAAACCGTGTCTCTCAAAAACAAAAAACCCACAGAGAGCCCACACCTTGAGGTGTGCAGCACGCTGTGGGCTATAAAACAATCACCAAGTGACTGATATTACTTGGTGACCCCAAGGGGACTCGAACCCCTGTTACCGGCGTGAGAGGCCGGTGTCCTAGGCCACTAGACGATGGGGCCATGAAGAGTGGGCGTTATCTAAAATATCTCGGCAGCTTTGTCAAGCAGCATTCTTCGGAACGTGTTGCGGCGGGCGACCGGTTAGCGCCGGTTGGCGTTGCAGGACTGGACCTGGGCCAAGATCGCGGCCAGGGTCTGGAAGAAGGCGGCGGCCGCCGGATCGTCGGGGTATTGCTCCCCGCGCTGCTCGAACCGGGTAAACAGCTGGGTCAGCACCTGGGTGGCCTGCTCGTCGTCGAGCGAACCCAGCGCATCCCAGAGATCGTTGCTGTTCATGTCAATCCTCTTGCCCGTGGCTGTCGGTGTCCTGGTCGGGGTCGGCTTTGCCCGGCTCCTCCTCCAGAACGTACCCCAAGCCGAAGCAGGCCGGGCACTCTTCCCGGGTGATGAAAAAGCGGCTCTCGCCCTGGAAATAGCCGATTTCGCCACTGCCGCCGCAGGTGCTGCACACTTTCTTGGGTTCGTTCATGGCGGGTTTTGGAACAATCAAACGATCCCCGCGGCCTGCTTGGCGGCCTGGAGGGTGTTTTTCATCAGCATGGTGATGGTCATCGGCCCGACGCCGCCGGGAACCGGGGTGATGGCCCCGGCCTTGTCGACCACGTCGTTGAAATCGACGTCGCCGGCCAGGATGGCCTTGCCGCTTTCGGTCTGGCCGATCCGGTTGACGCCGACATCGATGATCACCGCCCCGGCCTTGATCTGGTCCGCCTTGATCATTTTGGCCACCCCGGCGGCCACGATCAGGATGTCGGCCCGGCGGGTATGGGCGCCCATGTCGCGGGTGCGGGTGTGGCAGACGGTGACCGTGGCATTGCCACCCGGCCGTTTTTGCAGCATCAGGTTGGCGATCGGCTTGCCGACGATATTGGAGCGCCCGACCACCACCACCTCGGCCCCGGAGGTTTCGACGCCCGAGCGTTGCAGCAGCTCCAGGATGCCGTTCGGGGTGCAGGGTAAAAAGCAGCGCTCGCCCAGCATCATCTTGCCGGCGTTGACCGGGTGGAATCCGTCGACATCCTTGGCCGGATCGATCGCGAACAGCACCTTGGCCTCGTTAATGTGGCGGGGCAGGGGCAGTTGCACCAGGATGCCGTGGATAGCCGGGTTGCGGTTGTACGCATCGACGATCTCCAGCAACTCGGCCTCTTCGGTCGCGGCCGGCAGGGTGAGCTGTTCGGAGTGGATGCCCAGGGCGTGGGCGGTCTTGTTTTTCGCCGCCACGTAGGATTGGGAGGCCGGGTCCTCGCCGACCAGGATGGTGACCAGGCCGGGAACAAGATCGTGTCGGGCTTTGAGATCGGCTACTTCGGCGGCAATCTCTTCACGGATGGCCTTGGCGACGGCAACGCCGCTGATGATGGTTGCTGGCATAGGGCAATGTTCACATGCAGGAAAAGTTAGGCGGATAGGACCGGGGTTCAAGAGGAAACCAACCTAGCACACCAGTTGTTTTTTTCAAGCCCTGACTGCTCGCGCCCTAGTCATGGCGCGGTTCCTCCCGGCTTGCGATCCGTCCCGGAAGAAACGCCGCGAAAGTCGCGGATCAGCAGGGCGAGGGCGGTCTGGCGCCGGGAGGTGTCCTGGTTGCGCACCGCCATGGCCAGGGCCTGGCGGGAGCCGACCAGGACTGCCAGTCGTTTGCCCCGGGTCAGGCCAGTGTAGATCAAGTTGCGAAAGAGCATCCGGAAATGCTGGTTGAGCACCGGGATGATGACCGCATCGAACTCCGAGCCCTGCGCTTTGTGGATGGTGATGGCGTAGGCCAGGTCGAGCTCGGCGATCTGGTCGCGGTTGTATTCCACCCGTCGCCGGTCGGGTAGAAAGGTGACCTCGCAGGTAAGATCGGTGTTGTCAATGTGGGTAATCCGGCCGATATCGCCGTTGAACACGTTCAGCTCGTAATTGTTACGCCGGTGGATGACCCGGTCGCCGATTCGGAAGACCCGCTCGCCGATGGTCAGCTCGGGTTTGGCCTGATCGGGCGGGTTGGCGTGCTGTTGGAGCAGGGTGTTGAGATTGGCCGCACCCAGTGAACCGCGGATCATCGGGGTCAGGACCTGGATCTCGGCGCCCGGCAGGTATTTGGGAATCCACTCGCCGTAAAGTTTGCGCACTACGTCGAGCGCGGTCAGGCCGTAGTAGAGCGAGGACCAGGGGTGGGTTTTCCGGGCCAGGGCCAGGAGTTCGGAGGCGGCCGAATCGGCGGTGACCAGGGTTTCCAGGGAAACATGGCGGAACTGTTCCGGCACGGTGAATTCGTAGCCCGAGCCCTCTTCGGGCTGGTCCGGTTCGTAGGGTGTCTGGGCAAAGAGGGCTTCGCGCGCCTCGACCCCGCCGTAGCGCAGTTTGACCCGGTTGACGAACTGGACCTGCTGCTGGGTGGCCTCAGCTGAATCGATGAAAAAACAGTCGGATTGCTTCCATATCTCAGGCGATTTGAAGGGCGATTCTAGCCTGGGCAACTCGCCGCGGTTGATCTGGTGCGCCGCAGTGACGATCAATGATTGCCGGGCCTGGCGAAAAATGGTGGTCAGGCGGAAGCAGGGCAGGCAACCGCAGCCGATCAGGTCGCGCAGGACATTGCCCGCCCCCACCGAGGGCAACTGGTCGGCATCGCCGATAAAGAGCAGCGAGGTGTCCGGAGCCACCGCCTTGAGCAGGGCCGCGGTGAGCGAGATGTCGAGCATCGAACTCTCGTCGACGATGAGAAAGTCGGTGTGGAGCGGATTGTCCTCGCAACGCTTGAACCCCGAACCCTGAAATTCGAGCAACCGGTGGATGGTCTTGGCCTCCATGCCGATCACCTCGCCCATGCGCTGGGCCGCCCGGCCGGTGGGCGCGGTCAGGGTCACGTGCTGTCCTATGGCTTGAAGCAGGGCCACGATCACCTTGGTGGTGGTGGTCTTGCCGCAGCCCGGCCCGCCGGTGAGGATCGAGCAGCGCTGGTCGGCCACTGCGCCCACCGCCTGGGCCTGCTCGCTGCTGAGTGCCATGCGCAACCGTTCGGTGTGGCGATGGACCCAATCCGTCACCCTGGCCATGTCGATCCCCCGGCTGCCGGCGGCCCCGGCCAGGCGCCGGGCCACATATTCCTCCTCGTAATAGAGCGACTTGGCATAGTAACAGGGCAGGGGCGTGCCGGTTTTCGCTTCCGGCAGCATCCGGACCTGCACCTGGTCCTCCTGGTGCAGGGCAGTCAGATGGGTTGGAATGGCCTCGGTCAGTTGGAGATGGAGCAGTTCCTCCACCTGACTCGCAATCTGTTCGCGATTGAGATAGCAGTGGCCCTGCTCGCGGGCCGCGGACAGCACGTGGCGGATGGCGGCCCGCACCCGCACTTCCGAATCCGGGAGAAACCCGAGAGACAGCGCCACCCGGTCGGCGGTGAAAAATCCGATGCCGTAAAAGTCCTGGGCCAGCCGATAGGGATTGTCCCGGACCAGGGCAATGGAGCGGTCACCGTACTGCTTGAAAATACGAACCGCGAACAGGGTGGAGACGCCGTGCGCCTGGAGAAAGATCATGACGTCGCGAATGGCCCGGTGCTCCATCCAGGCCGCCTTGATCGTGGCCAGCTTTTTGGCCGCGATCCCCGGCACCGCGGTCAGTTGCTCGATATCCTCCTCAAACACCGCCAGCGTCCGGTCGCCGAAATGGCGGACAATACGGTGGGCGATTTTCGGCCCCACCCCCTTGATCAGCCCCGAACCGAGATATTTTTCCAGGGCCCCGGCCGAGGCCGGTTTCAATTCGGCGGCGAACCGGGCCTTGAACTGCCGGCCGAATTTGGGATGCAGGGTCCAGGTGCCGGTGAATTCCATGGTGGCACCGGCAAAGACCCTGGTCTGGTGGACCGTGACGGTCTCCAGCTGCCCATATCCACGGAACGGAGCGACTTTAAGCACGGACCAGCCACTGGCGTGGTCATGATAGGTGACCCGCTCGACAATACCTCGAATTTTTTCTTGGATTTCCGGGTGTTGCGCCATTGATGACCGGGTATTGAAATTGTTTTCTTGTCTGATCGATCCATTGATGCTATATTCACCGCATTCTTACTACGAAATTGCAGTGTGGTAAAGGAGTCATTTATGGAACAATTGCAGGAAACTGTTATAAAAGTGCTGGGTCAGATTCGCCCCACTTTACAGCGGGATGGCGGCGACGTCGAATTCGTCGAAATCAGCCCGGATGGAGTGCTCAAGGTGCGGCTCACCGGGGCCTGCCAGGGCTGCCCCATGTCACGAATCACCCTGAAGGAGGGCATCGAGAAGTTCGTCAAGAGCGAACTCCCGACCATCCGGGCCGTAGAGGCGGTCGAATAGCGCTATGCCCATCGGTTTTGTCGAAAGCCTGCTCTGGCTCAGTCTCAATGTCTATCACGAATCACGCGGCGAACCGGAAATCGGTCAACTCGCCGTGGCCCATGTCACCCTCAATCGCGCCCTCGAAGACAACAAAAGCATCGCCGACGTCATCCTGGCCCCCAATCAGTTCAGTTGGACCTTCCAAAAAAAAGCCTATGCGCCCCTGGAGATCAACCCCCTTCAGGAAAGCCTGCGCATCGCCCTCAAGGCCATGACCACCCCGGATTTCACCAAGGGGTCCACCTTTTATCATCGGGTGGATGTCGCGCCGGGGTGGGCAGCGGGTAAATCCTATATCGGTCAGTACGGCTCGCATAAATTTTATCGCCACAACGCCACCCCCTTCTCGGCCGCCGTTTTCTAATCCTTCGATCCGTTTTCCGTTTTTCGGACAGTTCCTGGCAGCGATGTCGGTTCAGCCCGCGCCCAACCCTTTTTTGTTCGTTGGTTGCGGCCGGGCGGGTTGGCGGGCAGGCTGCCGGGAGTTGACAAACCGGCCGATCTCCTTTATACAAAGGGCATCGCTAGGGGTGCAATCTCGCTGAGAGGAAACCATCCAACCCTATGAACCTGATCCGGCTAATACCGGCGAAGGGAAGCGGACAAGACCATGAATATCCGGTTATCCCGGTTTTCCGGCCCGCAAGCCGCTTGCCCTTCCCTTCAAGGACAAGCGGCTTTTTTTATTGGTTGGCTGAGGACAGAATGAATTCTGTCCCGCAGATGTTGTAGTTAGCTGAGGACAGAATAAATTCTGTCCCGCAGATGGATGTGGAATGGAAATCATTGTCAACGGAGTGACGGAAACCGTTTCGCCCTGCACCATCGCCGAACTGGCGGAGGGCAGGGGGCTGGCGACCGGGGCGCTGGTGGTGGAGTTGAACCAGCAGATTATCAAACAGGAGCAATGGTCCCAGGTTTGCCTCAAGACGGGCGACCGGCTGGAACTGCTCAGTTTTGTCGGCGGAGGCTGAACCATGATGACGGACGACGCGTTGCTCCTTGGAGGCGTGCGCTTTACCAATCGATTGTTTACCGGCACCGGCAAATTCGCGGCCAATTCGCAAATTCCGAAGATGCTGGCGGCCAGCGGCTCGCAGATGATCACCGTGGCCCTGCGCCGGATCGACGCCCAGGCCAAGCAAGAAAACATTCTTGAGTTCATCCCCAAGACCGTGACCCTCTTGCCCAACACCTCGGGGGCACGAACCGCTGAGCAGGCGGTGCGCATTGCCCGCATCGCCCGCGAGGCCGGTTGCGGCGACTTCATCAAGATCGAGGTGATCACCGACATGAAGTACCTGATGCCGGACAACTGGGAAACGCTCAAGGCCACCGAGATCCTGGCCAAGGAAGGCTTTTTCGTCCTCCCTTACGTTCTGCCCGATCTGCCGCTGGCCAAACGGCTGGAAAACGCGGGTGCGGCGGCGGTGATGCCCCTGGGCGCCCCCATCGGCACCAACCGGGGTCTGGAGACCAGGCCGCTGCTCGAGCTGTTGATCGAAAACTGCACCGTGCCCGTGGTGGTCGATGCCGGCATCGGCCGACCTTCCCAGGCCGCCGCTGCCATGGAGATGGGGGCCGACGCGGTGCTGGTCAACACCGCCATCGCCACCGCCGCCGACCCGGAGGCCATGGGCCGGGCCTTTGATCTGGCGGTCAGGGCGGGCCGGATCGCCTACCTGGCCCGGTTGGCCGAGGAATCGTCCCTGGCCCGGGCCTCGTCGCCGCTCACCGGCTTTCTTGACGAGGAACAATCCGTTTAGTTTGGTTAGTCTGTAGACTGTAAGGAAAACAGCCCGTTGGGCTGACGCAGGAAGCCCAACGCCTCATGTTGGGCTGCGCTACGCTTAGCCCAACCTTGCTTCTCAAGGAGCCTAGTCCATGTCTTTTTTTCAGACCGTCGAGCAGTACCAGGGGTTTGATTTCGAACGGTTTTTCGCGCAGGTGACCGATGCGGCCATCGAGCAGGCGCTGGCCAAGGAAAAGCCCGGTCCCCTGGATTTCCTTGCCCTGCTCAGTCCCAGGGCCACCGCTCACCTGGAAGCCATGGCCCACAAGGCCCATCAACTGACGGTGCAGTATTTCGGCCGCACCATCCAGATGTTCATTCCGCTCTACATCTCCAACCACTGCACCAACCATTGCGCCTACTGCGGCTTCAACCACAACAACCCGATCCTGCGCCGCAAGCTCGACCTGACCGAAATCGAGTCCGAGGCCCGGTCCATCGCCTGCACCGGCATGCAGCACGTGCTTTTTCTCACCGGCGAGGACCATCGCGTCACCCCCATGACCTACCTGGTGGATGCGGCCCGGCTGCTGAAGCGGTATTTCGCCTCGGTGGCCATCGAGGTCTATCCGCTGGCCGTGGAGGAGTACCGACAATTGCAGCAGGCCGGGGTCGACGGCATGACCCTGTTCCAGGAGACCTACAATCAGGAGGTCTACAAACGGGTCCATCCGGCCGGCAAGAAGCGCGACTACCACTGGCGGCTTAATGCCCCGGAGCGGGCGGCCCAGGGCGGCATGCGGGCGGTGAACATCGGGCCGCTCTTGGGTCTGGCCGAGCCGCGCAGCGAGATCTTTCTGACCGGACTGCATGCCCGCTATCTTGAAAACACCTTCCTGGAGACCGAGGTGGCGGTGTCCCTGCCGCGCTTCAACGAGGCCGAGGGCGATTTTCAGCCCGATTACCTGGTGAACGACAAGACTTTTGTCCAGTTCATGACCGCCCTGCGCATCTTTCTGCCCCGCGCCGGGCTGACCATCTCCACCCGGGAGAGCGCCGCCTTCCGCGACCGCATCCTGCCCCTGGGCGCGACCCGTTATTCCGCCGGGTCCAGCACCGGGGTCGGCGGCTATACCGAGATTCGGGTGGATCAGACGCCGCAGTTCGAAATCACCGACGACCGCAGCGTCGAAGAGGTGGCCGCGGCCATCGTCGCCCACGGTTATCAGCCGGTGTACAAGGATTGGGACCTGATCGGATGAAAATCGGGATTGCCGGGGTGGGCGGCATCGGTTCCAACGTGGCGGTCAACCTGGTGCGCAGCGGCATCGGGAACTTGAAAATCGTCGATTTCGACCGGGTGGACGCATCCAACCTGAACCGCCAGTTCTATTTTCACGATCAGATCGGCCGCCTCAAGGTGGAGGCGCTGGCGGAGAATCTGCGCCGCATCCGGCCGGAAGCGGCCATCGAGGCGGTGGCGGCCCGCATCGATGTCACCAACTGCCGATCGATCTTTGCCGACTGCGACCTGATCGTCGAGGGGTTCGACCGCCAGACGGACAAAAAAATGCTGCTGGAGGCCTTCGGAACCGACCGGATCGTGGTCTCGGCCTGCGGCATCGCCGGCAGCGACCTGGCCACCATTCGGACGCGACGGCTCGGCACCTGCTCCATTGTCGGCGACTTCAGCACCGACTGCGCTTCAGCCCCGCTCTTTGCCCACAAGGTCGCCACCATCGCCAATCACATGAGCGCCATCATTCTGAATCAGCGAGGCATTGCCCATGACACCCCCAGCCGCTAAACCCGCCTTTCCCGCCGGCATCTACGGCATCACCGCCGAAAAATTCTCCCACGGTCGCTCCAACATCGAGGTGGCGCGCGAGATGATCGAAGGCGGCATCCGCTTGATCCAGTATCGGGAGAAACGACCGCACAAGAGCTTTGCCGAGATGCTGGCCGAGTGCCGGGCCATCCGCCAGTTGACCCGCGAGGCCGGGGTCCTGTTTCTCATCAACGATTACCCGGATATCGCCCAACTGATCGATGCCGACGGCGTCCATGTCGGCCAGGACGATTTTCCGGTGGCCGAAGTGCGGCGACTGATCGGCCCGGACAAGCTGATCGGCCTCTCCACCCACGAACCCGCCCAGGCGGCCGCCGCCGTCGCCGCCGGGGCCGATTACCTCGGGGTTGGTCCGATCTTCAGTACTCAGACCAAGGACGATGTCTGCGCCCCGGTGGGGCTCGGCTACCTCGACCACGTGGCACGGACCTGCCCCTTGCCCTTTGTCGCCATTGGCGGCATCAAGGAGCATAACCTCGGCGAGGTCCTGGCCCGCGGCGCCAACACCGTCTGCCTGGTCACCGAGATCGTCGGCAGCGCCGACATTGCCGCCACCGTGCGCCGGCTGCAAACAGCCTGCGACGAATCCACCAACGCGTAAACCGGCATGGCTGGACCAAACCGGCCGACTAGAACGAACAATGAAAGTTCTGCACTCCGGCATGGCATCGCCAGCGGAACCAACACTTTCAGATAAAAAAATCCACCAAGGAGAATCGACATGACGTATGCAACCCAGATGGCAGCCGCCCGCCGGGGTATTCTCACCCCGCAGATGCGCCAAGTGCTCGCCGACGAGAAAATCCACGAAGCCGATCTCCTCTCCCGGATGGCCGAGGGCAAGATCGTCATCCCGGCCAACCACAATCACAAAAACCTGATCGCCAAGGGCATCGGCACCGGCCTCACCACCAAGATCAACGTCAACCTCGGGGTGTCCGAGGACTGCTGCCATGTCGAGGCCGAGCTGAACAAGGTGCGGCGCTCGATCGAGCTCAAGGCCGACGCGATCATGGACTTGAGCACCTTCGGCGACACCCGCGCCTTCCGGCGGCGGACGGTGGAGATCAGCCCGGTGATGATCGGCACGGTGCCGGTCTACGATGCCGTGGCCCGCTACGGCAAGGAGGTCGCCTCGATTTCGGTGGACGACTTCTTCGACGTGGTCCGCATCCACGCCGAGGACGGGGTCGATTTCATGACCATCCATGCCGGCCTGACCCGAACCGCGGTGCAGCGGCTGCGCACCAACCCCCGTCTCACCCATGTGGTCAGCCGGGGCGGCTCGCTCCTGCTCGATTGGATGGTCACCAATGACCGGGAAAACCCCTTTTACGAGCACTTCGATCGCTTGCTCGAACTGTGCCGCCAATACGACGTCACCCTCAGCCTGGGCGACGGCCTGCGGCCCGGCTGTCTGCGCGACGCCACCGACGCGGCCCAGATCCAGGAACTGATCATCCTGGGCGAACTGACCAAGCGCTGCTGGCAGGCCGATGTCCAGGTGATGATCGAGGGGCCGGGCCACGTACCGCTCAACGAGGTGGTGGCCAACATGCAACTGGAGAAAAAGCTCTGCCACGGCGCGCCTTTCTATGTGCTGGGGCCGCTGGTCACCGACGTGGCGCCGGGCTACGATCACATCACTTCGGCCATCGGCGGGGCGCTCGCCGCCACCTACGGCGCCGACTTCCTCTGCTATGTCACCCCGGCCGAACACCTGCGCCTGCCGGATATGGACGATATGAAGGAGGGGATCATCGCCTCGCGCATCGCTGCCCATGCCGCCGACGTAGCCAAGGGGATCCCCGGGGCCATCGATTGGGACAACGCCATGAGCCAGGCGCGCAAGGACCTGGACTGGACCAAGATGTTCGAACTGGCCCTGGACCCGGAAAAGGCCAAGGCCTACCGCGCCTCGTCCAAGCCCATCGATCAGGAGGTCTGCACCATGTGCGGCGATCTCTGCGCGGTCAAACGCAGCCGGAAAATACTTGAAGGAAAATAGAAACTTTTCTATCCATCATGCCGGAAAACTGGCGATTGTTCATGTGAGCAATCGCCAGTATTTTTTTTAGGGGAGCTGACGATGGGAGCAAGAGCGGGGGAGGGGGGCGGCTGGCAAGCCGTGGTCGCGCCCGCGTCCGTGGGGCAGACGCCCGAACGTCTCTGATCGGTTCCCGCGCTGGAGCGTGGGAACCATGGTAACCGGTCCTGTTGCAACAGGCTCAGACCGCCAAGAAAATTCTCCAATATCCTGGAACGGTCGGCCGGTTGCAGGTACAATCCGACATGTCGGTCATTGGAGCACAGGCAGCGACTGGTTGCAGGAAATCGATGAGCAATGACACCGAAAGAGGGGCCGGCCGGAGCGGTCTTGATGTGCCCCAAAGGGACAACCTGCCACCGGTCGGGGAATTTTCCCCAGCCACTTGAAGCGAGGAGAACAGACCGTGGAATTGATGCACTGGCACGATTCGTTCAGCGTCGGGGTCCGTATTGTCGACGATCAGCACCAACAGCTTTTTGCCCTGATCAACGAACTGATCGTTGCGGTCGACACCCATCAGCAGGACGATGTCCTTGAAAGGATCCTGGGGGCGGTGCTGGCCTATACCGAACTCCATTTCCGGACCGAAGAGGAACTGTTCAAGATTCATCCCCAATTCCAGGCCCACCGCGCCCTCCATCAGCGATTCCTGCACGATGTCTCCTCCTTGATGGCAGACTTCGTCCTCAACAAGGCCGCGGTCGCCACCCGGCTCCTCGACATCCTCGGCAATTGGCTGCAAAACCATATCCTCAAGACAGATATCGCCTTCTTCAGCGACCTGGGGTATCGTCCCCGAGAAACAACGGAAGATATCAAGGAGAGGCTCCAGCTCCTGACCCACAAAGTCAAGGTGCTGGTGGTCGACGACTCCCCCAGTCAGCGTCTCCTGCTGCGACGGACCCTGGAAAAAGCAGGTTACGACCCCCTGGAAGCCGGCAGCGGCGTCGAGGCCCTGCGGATCTTTGAAACCACGCCCGACCTGCATCTGGTCATTACCGATCTTTCCATGCCGGAGATGGACGGCTTTGAGCTGATCAAGGCCCTGCACGACCGACAATCGACCTCGATCTACATCATTGTGGTGACCGAAACATCGGATCGGGAATCGCTGGTCAAATCTTTCCAGCTCGGCGCCAACGATTTCCTGTCCAAACCGATCTTTCTCCCGGAGTTGCAGTTGCGACTCCGCAACGGCATGAGCCTGCTGCGGCAAGAAAGCCAGGATGAGCTCATTTTTTCCATGGCCAAACTGGCCGATTGCCGCAGTCCCGAGACCGGCAGGCATCTTGACCGCGTGCAGAATTTCACCCGGCTGCTCGGCCGGCAACTGATTCAAAGCCACCCGGAACTGGGGATGACGGACAGCATCGCCATGGAAATCGCCAAGGTCAGCCCGCTGCACGACATCGGCAAGGTGGCCATCGCCGACAATATCCTCAACAAGCCCGGCAAGCTGACGCCGGAGGAATTTGCCATCATGAAGGAGCATGCTCGGATCGGCGGCGATCTGATCGGCACCATCCTGCGCAAGACCAGTTCCAGAAGCCTGCGCCTGGCCTTCGAACTGACCATGTACCACCATGAAAAATGGGACGGGTCGGGCTATCCCCTTGGTCTTGTCGGCAAAGACATCCCCATCGCGGCTCGGATCATGGCAATTGCCGATGTCTATGACGCCCTGACCAGCGACCGGGTCTACAAGAAGGCCTTTTCCCGCGAGGAGGCCAGGGCCGTCATCGTTCGGTCCGCAGGCCACCATTTCGACCCGACCCTGGTGGCCGCGTTCGAGGCAGTGGAAGATCGATTTCATCAATTGCGGCAAGAACTCCGCGATTGAACAGGGGCGGATAACCCTGCCGGCGCTTCGACCGCCGGCATCGGCTCAAGCCCATCGGCAGGGCAAAACGGCCTGCATCCGCAGACACGTCCACCTGCTCGGCTATCCGATCACTTCTTGAACAGGTCGCCGAATTGTGCCAGCCCCTCCGCTGCCAGTTGTTCCTTGGGTACGAATCTGAGGGCCGCGGAGTTGATGCAGTAGCGGCGGCCGGTGGGCGGCGGGCCATCGTCGAACACATGGCCGAGGTGGGAATCACCGCCCTTGCTGCGGACCTCGGTGCGGCGCGAGAACAGGCTCCAGTCCGATTTTTCGACGATATTGGCGGCAACCAGCGGCTTGGTGAAACTGGGCCAGCCGGTTCCGGAATCGTATTTGTCGGTGGAGGCAAACAGCGGCTCGCCGGAGACGACATCGACGTAGATCCCCTCCTTTTTATTGTCCCAGTAGGCATTCTTGAAGGGGGGTTCGGTGGCGCTGTTCTGGGTGACCTCGAATTGCAGCGGGGTCAATCGTTGTTTCAGGTTTTCGGGCTGTCCGGTCTTTCCCGTCTTCACCTCCTTCCAGGTCCGCTGCAGGAAGTCATCGCGGCCAGAGCCATTGCGATAGTAGGCATAGCGCAACGGGTTTTTTTTGTAATAATCCTGATGATATTCCTCGGCGCGGTAAAAAGTGGGCGCGGGCAGGATCGGGGTGACCAACGGCTTTTTGAAGACCCCGCTGGCGGTCAGGATCTGCTTCGATGCCTCCGCCTGGAGACGCTGCTCCTCGGTGAAATAGAAAATGGCCGTGGTATAAGCGTGGCCGCGATCGACGAACTGGCCGGAGTCGTCGGTGGGATCGACCTGGCGCCAGAAAATATCGAGCAGTTGTTGGTAACTGACCCGTTTGGCATCGTACACCACCTCGACCACTTCGACGTGGCCGCCGGCGGCGTAATTTTCATAGGTCGGGTTGGCCGTGGTTCCGCCGGCATAGCCCGATTCCACCGAGAGTACGCCATCAAGTTTTTCAAACGGCGACTCCATGCACCAGAAACAGCCGCCGGCGAACAACGCCACCTCCCGTTTCACCGCCTCCTGCCCGGTCTGCGGCTGCGTCGCACCGCCCGCCGGTTGGTCGACGGCGAAAACCATTCCCACCGCCATGCTCAAGATGAGTCGCGAAACATTTCGAAAGGGAAACATCAGTCTACCCCCTGGCTTGTCTGTTATTGAGAAAGATTCTTCTTTTCCTACAATAAGACCATTCCTCCCGGGGGCCAGCCCGATAACGCGTTCTTTTCACCTCGCTGGGCGGCCACAAAAAAAAGCCCCCTGTTTCTTGGCGAGAAACAGGGGGCTTTGCCTTTTCGGCCGGACAGCGTGGGTCAGTCGCGGTTCCGGTACTTGGAACGGACGCTGCCGCTGCGTCGCTTCATCCATACCACCGTGGCCCCGAAAATGGCGAGGAAGAGAAGAAAACCGATGCCCAGGCCGATGAAAAACTTGCCCCAGCCGCTGTCGCCGGCCTGGGACGTCGGGGCGGATGCCGCCGCTCCCGTTCCGGCCGGTCCCGTGGTCTCGGTCGGAGAGGTTGAGGTGGCAAAGGTCGCCGGGTTGGCGGTCGGTTTCGCCGGCGCGGTGGTCGGCTTGGGCACCGTCGCCCCGGCCAGCTCCGGTTTGGGTGGGACGATGGTGAAGCCCTTGTTGATCAATTCGACCGCCTTGGCGTCGCGCACCTTGCGATCCTTGCTGCCCATGACCACGGCGATCATCCGCACCCCGCCTTTTTTGGCGGTGGCGGCGATGGAGAACCCGGCGGCCTGATAGTAGCCGGTCTTGAATCCGTCGCACCCGGCCACCTGGCCCAGGAGCTTGTTGTGGTTGTGCATCATGAACTTGTCGTCCCGAAACCCCCGACTCTGGGTGGCGGTGTACTTCAAGGCCTCGGGCCGTTTGGCCAGGGCCCGGCAGAGGACCACCAGATCACGGGCCGTGGTCACATCCGGTTCCTGCCCCTCCGAGGGCGGCAGGCCGTGCACCGAATGGAATTTTGAGTTTTTCATCCCCAGTTCCTGGGCCTTCTGGTTCATCAGGGCGACAAAGCCTTCCTTGGAACCGGCGATATGGGTGGCCAGGGCCACGGCGGCATCGTTGGCCGACTGCACCATCAGGGCATAGAGCAGGTCTTCCACAGGAAACTGTTCCTTGGGATCGAGGTAAACCTGGGAGCCCCCGGTCTTGGAGGCCTCGGGCGTCACCTGCACCATCTCGTCCAGCTTCAGGGCGCCCTGCTCGATTCGATCCAGGATGACATAGAGATCCATCAGCTTGAGCACGCTGGCCGGATACACCCTGGCGTCGGCATTGGCCTCGAACAGGACCTTGCCGCTGTCGGCTTCGACCAAGAGGGCGGAGGCATAGGGTTCCTGGGCGATGGTGCTCACCGGGGCACGGGGGGCGGCCCAGGCAACGGGGACCATCAGCACCAGCAAGAGGACGGACAAGGCAAAACGTTTCATGTTGTTCTCAGCTCCCGATCAAGCGGACATTAAGGGGGGTCCGGCAAACGGTGGGGTTCCGGGGGGATAGGGGCTGCAAGAGGCAGGGGAACCGGCTGGCAACACCGGCCTTCCTCCCGTTCCCTGCGATCCATCGACCCGGAACATCGGCATGGTTCGATATGTTTTTGTTGCTTCGTCCGCTGTTGCACGAAAACGAGGCAGGGATACGGCCAATTTTTACTGTCGAAGCAAGAGGCTGTCAAACCTTTATTCCCGGATCGGAAAAGCGACACCAGGTCAGCAGGTTGCGGTCAGCCCGGCGGGTCGCCGCCCATCAGGTAGCGGTGCATGGACAGGGCAGCCAGCTTGCCCTGGCCCATGGCGCTGATCACGGTGGCCGCGCCGGAGACGATGTCGCCGCCGGCAAAGACGCCGGGCTTGGAGGTCATCATCGTGGCCGGGTCGGTGGTGATGGTGCCCCATCTCGAAGTCTCGATCTCGGGCGCGGTCTGCGGCACCAGGGGATTGGGCTGGTTGCCGATGGCCACGATCACCGTGTCCGCCGGGACCACGAACTCGCTGCCCTTGACCGCCACCGGCCGCCGCCGCCCCGAGGCGTCGGGCTCGCCCAGTTCCATGCGCAGGCATTCCACCCCGGTGACTCGTTTCTGGCCGTCGGTGATGATCCGCACCGGGTTGGTGAGGAGATGAAAAACCACCCCCTCCTCCTCGGCATGATGCACTTCCTCGGCTCTGGCCGGCATCTCCGCCTTGCTGCGACGATAAACGATGGTTGACTCCGCGCCGAGCCGCAGGGCGGTGCGGGCCGCGTCCATGGCCACGTTGCCGCCGCCGACAGTGACCGCCCGGTGGGGCCGGATGGGCGAGGTGGCGAAGCGGGGAAAATCGATGGCCCGCATCAGGTTGGCGCGGGTGAGAAACTCGTTGGCGGAGAAGACGCCGATGGCATTCTCGCCCGGAATGCCGAGGAAGACCGGCAACCCCGCACCGGTGGCGACGAACACTGCGTCGAAGGTTTCCAGCAACTGATCCACGGTCTCGGACTTGCCGATGACATAATCGGTATGAATGGTGACCCCCAACCGCTTGAGCCCGTTGATCTCGAACTGGACGATCTCCTTGGGCAGCCGGAACTGGGGGATGCCGTACATCAGCACCCCGCCGGCCAGGTGCAGAGCCTCATACATCACCACCTCATGGCCCCAGCGGGCCAGCTCGCCGGCCACGGTGATCCCTGCCGGCCCGGCCCCGACCACGGCCACCCGCTTGCCCGTCGGGTCAGCCTTGCGAGGGTCGGGCACGCCGCCGTGCTTGCGGGCATAATCGGCGGCAAAGCGCTCCAACCGGCCAATGGCCACCGGCTCGCCCTTTTTGCCCAGGATGCAGCGCGCCTCGCACTGGGACTCCTGCGGACAAACCCGACCGCAGACTGCGGGCAGGGCGGTCTGCTCCTTGAGCTTGAGCAGGGCGTCGATGAAGCGGCCCTCGGCGATCAGCTTGACAAAGGCCGGGATGTTGATGTTGACCGGGCAACCCTCGACACAGCCGGGCTTCTTGCACTGGACGCAGCGTCCGGCCTCCAACTTGGCGGTCTCCTCGCTGTAGCCCCGGGGCACTTCCTCGAAATTGTAGCGGCGGCGGCGCGGGTCCTGTTCCGGCATGGGCTGGCGCGGGATCTTGACGCGGGGTTTTTTCTTGGGCTCTTCGCCGGGCCCGGCCATGGGTTCGTTGGTTGTCATGCTTACATACTCCGAATTCACAAGTTATCGGCCGCAGCCGCATCCTTTATCCTGGGACTTGAGCACCAGCGCATTCAGATCCACGGTCTGCGACAGGGCCTGGACCTCCTGGCGGGCATAAGCGGAGCGCCGCGAGGCCAGCTCATCCCAGTCGACGGCCAAGCCGTCGAAGATCGGGCCGTCGATGCAGGCAAACCGGGTGGCGTCGCCCACGGAGACCCGGCAGGCGCCGCACATGCCGGTGCCGTCGACCATGATCGGGTTCAGCGCCACCAGGGTGGGTATGTTCAATGCCCGGCTGACCTCGGTGACCATGCGCATCATGAAGGTGCAGCCGATGGCGATGAACTGGTCGATCCGCTCCTGCCCGGCCACCTGGGCCAGGATCTCCTGGACGCCGCCGTGCACCCCGACGCTGCCGTCCTTGGTGGCCACCAAGAGCTCGTCGCAGACCGCGGCCAGCTCCTCACGGCGGTAGAGGAGATAGGACGACGAGGCCTCGATGGCGCAGATCACCCGGTTGCCGGTCTGGCGCAGGGCCCGGGCCAGGGGATAGATGGCGCCGATGCCGTAGCAGCCGCCGCCCAGGAGCACGGTGCCTTTGTGCTCGATGGTCAGGGGTAACCCCAGGGGACCGCTGACATGGGCGATGCACTCACCGGTCTTGAGGGTTGCCAGCTCGCGGCTGGAACGGCCGACCTCCTCGATCACCAGCGAGATGGTTCCCGCCGCCGCATCCCAGTCCACCAGGGTGAAGGGTGAACGCTCCGAAGTTTCCCTGGCCATGAGGATGACGAACTGGCCAGGCCGGGCGAATTTGGCCACCTGGGGGGCCCGGATTGTGAAGAAGTGCATGTTGGGCACGATCTCCCGCTTGTCGACGATGGCAAAGCCCTCGCCCGTACAGGCCTCGGCCGGGGGCGCCGGGGTGGCCGGCAGGCCGAAGGCGGCCAGGGCCGGGACGATGTCGGCCACAAGATGTCCCCGGAAGCGGGGCACCAGGTCGCGGACATGGTCGCGGGGGGCGCCGCTCACCGGTGCGGGTGCCGAGTCGTCGACGATCAGCGGGGTGAGGTTGGTAACGCCAGCGAAATCGAAACCGCCGCCTCCCAGGGCTTGTCCCAGCGAGCAGAGGATCTGCCGCTCCGGCAGGGCATGGCCCGGAGCCCGGCTGGCAGCGGCCAGGGGTTTGATGGTGCCGGCGGCAGTGCGCAGGGTGCCCTCGATCTCGCTCAGGATCGCTGCGGGCAGGACCACGGTGGCCGCGTCCGCAAGCGGCGAGGGGAAACAGTCGATCACCAGGGAAAAGACGGCAGCCTGCAAGCTCTCCAGGGGCAGCAGGTCGCCGTTGGCGATCACCGCCCGGATCGAGCCGTCGCGCAGGGCTGCGGTCACCTTGTGTAGCGCCGGGGTTTCGCTACCGGCCGCGGCATCGAGGAACAGCAGGTCCGCCTGCAACCGGTCGGCCAGACGGGCGTAGAGGAAGCGGTCCTCGCGGGTGGTGGCGGCGCTGACCACCAGGGCGGTGGCACCGATCCAGTCGCGCAACCCCTCGGCCGCCGCCTGGATGGCCGCCTCCCAGTCGGTGGGGATCAGGTCTTCCCCTTCCCGTACCAGGGGCCGGATCAACCGCTGGCTGGAGTTGACGATCTGGGCCGCGCCGAACCGGCCCAGGGCGCAGAGCCCGGCCTCCCGATCGAACCCGGTCATGGTGTAGGCCAGCAGTTGCCCTTCCTTGCTTTGGGCAATAACCGAGCAGCCCTCGGCGCAGAGCACACAGGCCGAGGGGATCTCCTGTTCCGGCTTGCCGTGCCAGCGGGCAAAGCGGTCGATGAGGGTGCCGGTGGGGCAGATGTCGATGCAGGCGCCGCAGAAGGTGCAGCCGGAATGGACGTGGCTCTTGTCGAAGGCGGTGCCGATCCGGGCCCATTTGCCGCGGTTGATGATCGAGATCGCCGGCTGGCCGTGGATCTTCTCGCAGATCCGCCAGCAGCGGCCGCAGAGCACGCAGAGGTTGTAGTCGCGATCCATGAAGGGATCGTCCCGCTCCAGGTGGTAGGAACCATAGAGGGTGGGCAGGTGCAGCTCCCGGCTGCCGGCCGCCAGGGCCATGACCCGCAGATCGCACTCGTCGCGGTTGGCGCAGAAGCCGCAACGGGTGGAGCGCGCCGCCTTGGTGGCCTGGGGCCGGTACTGCTCGCAGGCCTCGCGGTGCGGGCACACCAGACAGCTGTTGGGATGGCCGGAAAACATCAGCTCCAGGGTCCGGTTGCGCAGCTCGGTCAGCCGTTCCGACTCGGTGGTCACCCGCATGCCATTGGTGGCCGGGGTGGTGCAGGAGGTGGGAAAGCCGCGCACGCCTTCGATCTCGACGATGCACATCCGGCAGGCCCCGTAGGGATTGAGATCCTTGTGGTCGCAGATGGTGGGGATATGGATGCCGGCCTGACGGGCGGCCGCCAGGACCGTGGCGCCCTCCTCGACCTCCACCGCGCGGCCGTTGATGGTCAAACTGATACTACCCATTGCGTCTCCTTGATAAACCAGCATGGCTGGGCTCAATTGGCCGGCCACAATCAACAATGACAGGTCTGCGTTCCGGCATGGCGCCACCGGAACCCACACCTTCAGTGAAACAAATCGAGGGCTCCATGTCGTCCCTCCTCAGTCGACCAGCACGGCCTCGAACTTGCAGGCCTGGCGGCAGGCGCCGCAGCGGATGCATACCTCCTGGGCGATAGCGTGCGGCGCCTTCTTCTCGCCGCTGATCGCCGTCACCGGGCAGGCCCGCAGACAGGCCCCGCAACCGGTGCAGCGGGCCGGATCGATGTCGAAGCGGATCAGGGTCCGACAGGCCCCGGCCGGACATTTGTGCAACTCGATATGAGCCAGGTACTCGTCCTCGAAATAGCGCAGCGTGGTCAACACCGGGTTGGCCGCGGTCTGGCCCAGGCCGCAGAGCGAGGCGTTTTTCATGGTGTCGCCGATCCGCTTCAGGGTCTCCAGTTGCTCGATGGACCCCTGGCCCTCGGTGATCCCGGTGAGAATCTTGAGCAGGTGCTGGGTGCCCATGCGGCAGGGCACGCATTTGCCGCAGGACTCGTTCTCGGTGAAGGTGAGGAAGTAGCGGGCCATGTCGACCATGCACGATTCGGCGTCGATGACGATCATGCCGCCCGAGCCCATGATCGAGCCCACCGAAGCCAGGTGTTCGTAATCCACCTCCAGGTCGATGAATTGGGCCGGGATGCAGCCGCCGGAAGGACCGCCGGTCTGGACCGCCTTGAAGGGTTTGCCGTCGAGGACACCGCCGCCAATCTCGTCGATGATGGTGCGCAGGGCAATGCCCATGGGCACCTCGATCAGGCCGGTGCGGGTGATCTTACCGGCCAGGGCAAAGGTCTTGGTGCCCCGGCTCTGGTCGGTGCCGAAGCCCGCGTACCAGGCCGCGCCCCGCTCCATGATCGCCGACACCGCCGCCAGGGTCTCGACATTGTTGATGTTGGTCGGCTTGCCGAACAGGCCGGAGACCGCCGGGAAAGGGGGCTTGGAGAGCGGCATGCCGCGCTTGCCCTCGATGGACTGCATCAGCGAGGTCTCCTCGCCGCAGACAAAGGCACCGGCCCCCTTTTTGATCTTGATCTCGAAATCAAAGCCCGAGTCGAGGATGTTCTGTCCCAAAAAGCCCTGGGCGCGCATCTGGGCGATGGCCCCCTGCAACCGCTCGATGGCCAGGGGATACTCGGCCCGGCAATAGACATAACCGATGCTCGCGCCGATGGCGTAGCCGGCGATCAACAGTCCTTCGAGCACCGCATGGGGATCGCCCTCCAAGACCGAGCGGTCCATGAAGGCGCCGGGATCGCCCTCGTCGGCGTTGCAGATCACGTATTTCTGCGCCGCTGCCGTGTTCCGGGCAAAGCCCCACTTGACCCCGGTGGGGAAGCCGGCGCCGCCGCGACCGCGCAGGCCGGAAGTCTTCATCTCCGCGATTACCTGTTCCGGCCCCAGGGCCAAGGCACGGGCCATGCCGCTGTAGCCGCCCCGGGCGAGATAGTGGTCGATATTGGTCGGATCGATGAGGCCGCAGTTGCGGAGCACGATCCGCTCCTGGGGCTGGATCATCGGCAGATCGCCGAAGGCCGGAACGGATTCGTCCGCGCCGGTCATCGTCGCCAGGGCCAGCGGCAGATAGATCTCGCCGCGTCCCAGATGGCTCTCGACCAGGGCCGGGACATGGCGGGGCTCCACCCCTTGGTACAGGACCCGCTTGCCGTCGCGACCGCGAATCTCCACCAGGACCTCGGCATAGCACATGCCCAGGCAGCCAACCTCGAAGATGTCGGTGGTCGCGGCCAACCCCTGCCCGGCCAGTTCGGTGGCAAAGGCCTGGAGCACTTCCAGCGAACCGGCGGCCCGTCCGCAGGTGGCCGAACCGATGAGGATGCGCAGCCGATCCGGCTGGTCGAAGCTCTGCCAAACAGCCTGGGCCTGTTGTTGTCGCGCGGCGAAACTCATTTCTTGTCCTCAATGAGCTTGTTGGTTTTGGCGGCGGTCATCCGGCCATAGACCTTGTCGTCGACCACCACCACCGGGGCCAGGGCGCAGGAGCCGAAACAGGCCACCCGCTCCAGGCTGAACCGGCCATCGTCGCTGGTCTGGCCGGGCGCGATCCCGGTAGAACGACTGATGGCATCGAGGATGCGGTCGCTGCCGCGGACATGGCAAGCCGTGCCCTCGCAGACCTTGACATGGTGCAGGCCGGGGGGCACGAATCGGAACTGGGCATAGAAGGTGGCCACGCCGTAGACATCGTTTTCCGAGAGGTCGAGGTGATCGGCAACCGCCCGGACCGCCTCGGGGGCAAGATAATGGAACCGTTCCTGGACTTCCTGGAGCAGGGGGATGAGATTGTCCCGTTCCCTGCCGTATTCGGCGAGGATGGCGGTCATGTGCTGTTGTTCGGGCATGCTGCGGAACTCCTGGGCGTGATGGAATGCGTTGGAGCGTGAGGGAAAAATCGGATCGACGGTCTGTTCCTTATCCTCGTAGGGTCCACTTGTCAAGAACGGAAAAAAGCCAGCGAGAAATGGCCAAAAAAAAGAGCCGGATACCACAGAAAAATGCGGTGTCCGGCTCGAACGGTCGGTTTGGGGGTTCAGGCCTTCTTCACCTTGGGGATGAAGATCTGGTCGGGGTCGAGGACATCATGGATGAAGTAGAGTTCTTCCTTGGTCGGCGGGGCGGTCTCGCCGGCCACCCGGGAGATGTCGAGGTCGAACTGGCACAGTTCCTTGATCTCTGCCGGGGTTTTGCCGGGATGGCAGGTGTCGAGGTACATGTGGCCGTCCTTTTCATCGAAACGGAAGACGCCGGCCGTGGAGATCACCGCCGTGGGCCCGCCGCGAAAGGCCGCCCCGTACAATTCGCGGCGATGGACCCACTCGCCGCCCGGCCACTTTTTCACCCGCCAGCCGGGGCTGGTGATGTAGCTGACGTGTTCGACAAAGCGCCGCTTCTCGTGCACCATGATGAACACCGTGCGCTTGGCGAACGAGTTGATGTCCGGGTTGCCGCCGCTGCCGGTGAGACGCAGGTCCGGATTCAGGTAGTTGCCGATGCAGGTGGTGTTGACGTTGCCGTACTGGTCGATTTCGGCGCCACCGAGGTAGCCGAGGTCGACATAGCCGCGTTGGGCGATGGAAAAGGCGTCGAACAGGCCGGAAGAGCGGGAGGCCCCGGATTCGCAGCGGGCGTCGCCCACCGAGGTCGGCAGCTCCGGCGGCCGGCCGTCGAGGGTGCCGGCCTCGAAGATCAGTTTCAGGTTGGGGGCGTGGGTTTTCTGGGCCAGCATGATGGCCACCATGGGCAGGCCGGTGCCGGCAAAGACGATCTCGTTGTCCTGTACTTCTCGCGAGGCGGCGCAGCACAGAAGATCCGCCAGGCCGTATTCTTCGGGCGATGCGTAGTTGCTCATAGTTCTCTCCCTTCTAGTTGCGGGGTCGGTAGTTGAGGGCGGTGTTGGCCCGGAGGTTCAGCATGCGCTCCCAGCCGAGTTTCTCCAGATAGCCGATGTGATCGAGCCCGTAAATCCATTCCTCGGCAAAGGCGTCGAACCCCTCCTGGGTGCGGGTGGCGCCATAAAAATTCTTGAGGAAGGCGCCGTCGACGTCATACTTGCCGAACATGCCGGTGGGGTGCGCGCCAAAGGGGCATTCGAGGATGTAGTCGACCTCGAAGCTGGGGATGGTGTTGTGATCGGCATCGCGGCGGAGATACGATTCCGGCACGATCTCCTCGGCCATGACGATGGTGATGTCCGCGGCCCGGGCCACCTCGGGATCGGAGTACAACTGGCCGCCCACCCGCACCGTGCCCTCCTCGCCCACCTGCTGGACGCAGAGGATGGCGACATCGACCTTGGCCGCCGGGATCAGCACCTGGGGACCGGCGCCGAAGAAGGGATCGTCGGTGAAGATGTATTTCTGCTTGGCGATGCGCTTGCCGTCGCGCTTGCCGGCCCGGCCCAACACGTCGAATTCCGGGTTGTGGATATCGGTGCCGAGCGAAGTCTGGGTGACCGCGTAGGGCGCGCCCTGGGCGGCGGCGGCGAAGCGGAACAGCATCTCGGCGTGGCTGTAGTCCTCGACCAGGATCTCTTTTTTGCCGACCTTGCGCGACAGGTTGGCCCCGTATTTACCGTAGAGTTCGTGGCCGACCCAGCAGGATTCCCAGATGTCGACGCAGCCGGCGCCGACCAGGAACTCGGTCTGGGGGCCGCCGTTGACCTCGATCAGGTGGAGGCCGCGTTTGCGCTGGCGGATCAGCTCGAAGATGACCGCAAAGGGCCGTCGCCAGATGGTGAAACCGGAAAAGGTCAGGCTGGAGCCGTTCTTGACGATCTCGGCCGCCTGTTGCAGGGTGATGCGTTTGTCACTGCTCATGTGCTCCTCCTAGTTTTGTATATGAACGATGTTGGTTTCGGCAGCGATGCCCTGCCGGAGCAGGGGCACGGCGCGCCGTGCCCCACCTTTCATTGTTCGTTGTGGCTGGCCAATTGGTCCGGCCGTGCTGGTTGTTCAGGCCGCCAGTCCCCGGAGGATCTCGCGGGAGACAATCAGACGCTGGATTTCACTGGTGCCTTCGTAGATGGTGGTGATACGGACATCGCGGGTGTAGCGCTCGATGGGGAAATCCTGGGTGTAGCCGTAGCCGCCCAGCATCTGCATGGCATGGTAGCAGGCCCGGTTGGCGCTCTCGGTGGCGTACATCTTGGCCATGGAGGCCTCCTTGGCAAAGGGCCGGCCCTGCTCCTTACGGAAGGCGGCATTCATCAGCAAGAGACGGGCCGCTTCCAGCTCGGTGTAGGAATCGGCGATCATCCACTGGATCGCCTGGAAATTGCTGATCTTCTGGTTGAACTGCACCCGCTCGTTGGCATAGCGGGTGGCGTAGTCCATGGCGGCGAGGCCAATGCCCAGGCCCAGCGAACCGATGCCGATGCGGCCGCCGGCCAGTTCGGCCACGGCGATGCGGAAGCCGTCGTTGGGCTTGCCCATCATGGCCGAGGCCGGCACCCGGCAGTTGTCGAAGATCAGCTCGTTGGTGGCCGAGGCGTGCTGCCCCATCTTGTGCTCTTCCTTGCCGATGGTGAGCCCAGGGGTGCCGGCCTCGATCAGAAAGCAACTGATGCCCTTGCCCTTGGGCGCCTCCTTGTCGGTCACCGCCCAGACCACGAACACCCCGGCATAGGGGGCGCTGGTGATGAAGATCTTGGAACCGTTGAGGACGTAAGCGTCGCCGTCCTTGGTGGCGGTGGTGCCCATGCCCGACGGGTCGGAGCCGGCGCAGTTCTCGGTGAGGCCGAAGGCGCCGGCGGCATACTCGCCCGAGCAGATCCTGGGGATGTATTGTTGTTTCTGCTCTTCGGTGCCGATGGCCTGGATAACCTCGCAGACCATGTTGTTCACCGACACGGTCACCGCGGTCGAGGCGCAGGCCCGGGCGATTTCGGTCATGGCCACGCTGAAGGCGATCACGCCCGCCTCGGAACCGCCGTATTCTTCCCTGACGTTGAGGCCCATGAACCCCAGTTCGGCCAGCTTTTTCAGGTTGGCGAGCAAGGTCGGCCGGTCCTTTTCCAGGTCAAGTTTGGCGGCCACCGGCTCCAACTCGGCCTTGGCAAAGTCGCGGGCCGTGTCCTGAATCAGCTTCTGTTCCTCGGTTAAATCTAAGTTCATACCTACTCCTCTTGGTTATGATGTTGTTTCTCGGTACAACCTAACCAGTGGCGGCACCATCTCGGCCGATGGTGCCGCCACCGGGATGAAGTCAATGTTCGTGGACGTAAAACGGCCATTTGTGGAAGAACCACTCGTTCCACAACAGGGGGATGATCCACCAGAAGTTCCAGATCAGCGACTCGCCGTGGGAGAACCGCTCCGCCAGGGTGGTCATGTGGTGGTTGCCCAGGCCCCAATGGCCGAAGTTGCCGTAATAGAAGATCCAATAGAGGACCGCGGCAAAAATGAAGACGCCGACGGTACGGAAAAAGAAGCCGTTCCAACTGTCGACATCACTGCCCGGTGCCAGGTCGTCAAAGTAATGATGCCAGATGAGAAAAGGGATCAGGGTGAAGCCGGCGATCTCGGCCGAATGGAGCCAGAGAAAGCGTTGCACCTCGGCGGCCCCTTTGGCGGCCTCCAGGTGCTGGAAGGTCTCGGCCGGGATCCACAGGGGCACGATCTGGCGGCAGAGCAGGGCCAGCGCATAGCCGCCGGCAAAGGACAGGGCCAGCGACACGATCCCCTTCCACGGCTGGGGCAGGGTAATCAGGGACCAGGGCTTCATCCGCCAGACATTGGGAGTCATGAACAGGATGACGATGGCCCATTCCCACCAGCCGAAGACCCAGTGCACATGCGGGGTGCCGGCGATGCTGGTCCACCAGGACGGATTGAGCACCGCGCCGGGAAAGAGGACGCCGAAAAAGGGCGCGATCAGGACCGCGTAGCAGAACAGGGTGATCATCGAGGCAAAGCCGATTTCAGCCAGTCCCTTGGCCGGTTGTTTGAGGTCGGACGGCACGATCGGCCATTTGCCGAAAAAGATGGTGCCCACCGGGTAGGAATAGAAACCGATGAGGACAAAACAGACCACCGCCACCCGGGCCAGTTGGCCCGTGGCTCCCTCCGCCGCCACCTTGGGCAGCTTGCTGGCGGCATTGGCGGCTTCCAGGCCGTAATAACTGAGGAAATTAAACCCGATGCCGAGCACGCGATAGAAGAGCACATCGATCACGAACCAGACGATCACCAGGTTGGCGATGGTCAGGATCACGCCGCGCAGGGGCTGGGGCACATTCTGGAACGGCCAGTCGCCCAGAAACATGTGCTGCCAGAGGCCGACGAGAATCATCATGGCCAGGTACATGACAAACGGGTAGGGGAACCACCCGATCGGACCACGGGGATCGCTGAACACGAACCAGGTGATCATGGCCATGATGAAAAAAAAGCAAAACGAGATAATGCCGGTCAGGGGCTGGCCCCAACGTGGTTTCAATGCTCCCACTGCCATACAGTTCCTCCTTTTCGGGATGAAATTAAAAAAGATCTTCTTCTCTTCGTACAACGGGCGGGCAGGCTTCCTTGTCCCCCGAGCCGGCCACCGCTGAATGCCCTCCTCTGTTGATGTTGTCCGATTGTCGGTCCTGTTTCTCTTCCTTTGCCCTTTCTCCCTGGGGCCGGAATGACAGTAAAGAATCTCTCGCGCGGAGAGCCACCCCTTGTGTTCTCCCTACTGTCATCCCGACCGGAGGAGACTTGCGATCCCTCCCTGACATCCCGACTCCGGGCACCGCACGCCCGGTTACGGTCTTGATACGGGAAAGGCTGCGTTTCCTCTGGTCTTATGCGAACACCGCTTGTCCGGTTATCGTTTGACGATCAGGGCCACCGCCTCGCCGCCGCCCAGGCAGAGCGAGACCAGGCCGCGTTTTTTGTCCTGGCGGACCATCTCGTGCAGCAGGGTCACCAACAGGCGGCAGCCGCTGGCGCCGATGGGATGGCCCAGGGCGACGCTGCCGCCGTTGACGTTGACCTTGGCCGGGTTGAGATCGAGCGTCTTGAGCGCGGCCACGGTGGAGCCGCTGAAGGCCTCGTTGATCTCGAAGAGATCGATGGCCTCCTTGGTGATGCCCTCCTTGGCCAAACATTTGGGCACGGCCCAGATCGGGGCCACCAGCACGTATTTCATGTCGATGCCGTAGGAGGCCTGGGCGCCGATGGTGGCCATGATGGGGCAGCCCAGGACCTCGGCCTTGTCCCGGCTCATCACCACCACGGCTGCGGCGCCGTCGGAAATGATCGAGGCGTTGCCGGCAGTGGTGACGCCGCCCTGCTTGAAGGCAGGCTTCATCTTGGCCAACTGGTCGTAGTCGGTTGCCTGGGGGCATTCGTCCTGCCGGAACACCTTGGGCTCGCCCTTGCGCTGGGGGATCTCCACCGGCACGATCTCGGCCTCGAACTTGCCCGCGGCCTGGGCAGCCAGGGTCCGCCGGTAGGATTCGGCGGCATAGCGGTCCTGATCTTCGCGGCTGACCTGGTAGCGCTCGGAGCAGAGTTCGTTGGAAATGCCCATGTGGAAATCGTTGACGATATCCCACAGGCCATCGTGGACCATGTGATCGTGCATGGTGGCATCGCCCATCCGGTAGCCGAAGCGTGCTTTCTTGAGGAAATAGGGCGCCATGCTCATGTTTTCCATACCGCCGGCCACCACCACCTCGGCATCGCCGGTCTGCACGGCCTGGGCTGCCAGCATCACCGCCTTTAACCCGGAACCGCAGACCTTGTTGACGGTAATCGCCTCGACCTCCCAGGGCATGCCGGCCTGGACCGCCGCCTGCTTGGCCGGATTCTGGCCATAGCCGCAGGGCAGGACCATGCCCATGATGGTCTCGTTGACGGCTTCCTTGACGATGCCGGCTCGGCGCACCGCCTCGGCCATGACCAGGGCCCCCAGCTTGGTGGCTCCGATATTGGCCAGGGTCCCGTTAAAGCTGCCCAGCGGCGTCCGCACCGCACTGACAATGACTGCCTCTCGCATATCTTCTCCTTCGCTATGATGAAATCGTCGTGATAATCAGCATGGCTGGCCAAATTGACCGGCCATAACGAACCATGAAAGCGATAGGGCACGGCGCGCCGTGCCCCTACGGCATGGCACCCTCCCGGAACCAATGCTTTCATGGAAAAACGGATGGAAACGCCGGTTGAAGCGATGAGGGGGGGTGCTTGCCGGCGCTCCATCCTGTTCTTGTGGTCTATCGGTTCTTGAAGACCGGTTTTCTCTTTTCCATATAGGCCGTCACCCCTTCCTTTTGCTCGTCTGTCGAGAAAATGTGCTCAAAACAGCGGGCCTCGTAGGCGATGGCTGATTTTATGTCCATGTTGAGCCCGCCATTGATGGCGAGCTTGGTGGCCTTGACGGCGCCGTGCGGATGCCGGGCGATTCTCAAGGCCATGGCCCTGGCCTCGGCAAGCAGGGTGGCCTCGGCGACCACCTTGTTGAGCAGGCCGATCCGATGGGCTTCCTTGGCGTTGATATAGTCGCCGGTCAACAACAGTTCCTTGGCCTTGGTCATGCCGATCAGGCGCGGCAGCCGCTGGGTGCCGCCGCCCCCGGGAATCATGCCGATCTTGATCTCCGGTTGGCCGAAGGTGGCGTTCTCGGCGGCCAACCGGAGATCGCAGGCCAGGGCCAGTTCGCAGCCGCCCCCCAGGGCGAGACCGCCGATGGCGGCAATGACCGGCGTTTCCAGCTCTTCCAACCGATCGAAAATATCGTGTGCCTGCCGGAAAAAACAGCGGGCATCTGCGGCCGTCGCAAAGCCGTTGATTTCGCCGATGTCGAATCCGGCGGAAAAGCATTGCTCGCCCCCGGTGAGGACCACCACCCGGATTTCCTCGTCCCGTTCGATCGCGGCCAGCGCGTCACCGAGTTCGGCCAGCATCTGGCTGTTGAGCGCATGGAGGTTGTCGGGCCGGTGCAGGGTGAGCAGGGCCAGATGGTTCTCCTTTCGCAGGTCAATGGTCTTGTATTTCATCTCTTTTCTCGCGCAAAGAGCCGGCGGGGCAAGGCGCCCCCCTTCTGCCGGTCAGGGGAAAAACAAGGATGAATCGACGATCCGCGCGCGGCCAGGGCACGCACCCGAATGCGCATCTCCGCCGTTGCACATGCTGTACCAGTCGGACCGGATCAGGATATCTCGCTGAAATATCGTAACGGAACAAGAAAAAGGGAACAGTATCGATCAGGCCCGGTGCAGCAAATGGTGCATCCCCGATGGGACCATCAGGGCGCCCCGGGTGGACTAATCAGGCAATACTGTCGTAAAGACGGATGGTTAGGCAAGGTGAAGGATATGCTTCACTGGGGCGGTTCGCGGCGGGGAGAAGCACAAGGGACGAAACCGGGGGGGCTAGAGACAGCCGTCGACCGCCTCGGCGGGCAGGGAATGCTTGACATCGAACACCACTGCGGCGGGTTTGCAGATGGCGCGCAGATCGCCGCTGGTCAGGCCGACGAACTCCCGGTGGGCCACGGCCAGGATCACCGCATCGTAGCGGTTAGCCGCCAGTTGGTCGACCATGGTGACGCCGTAGAGGCGACGGGCCTCGTCCTGATCCACCCAGGGGTCGTAGACCTCGACCTTGGCCCCGAAGGTGTTCAGCTCCTCGATGATGTCGATCACCCGGGTGTTGCGCAGGTCCGGACAATTTTCCTTGAAGGTGAGACCGAGGATGAGGATATGGGCGTCGGCCACGTGGATACGCCGTTTGAGCATCAGCTTGACCGTTTCCGAGGCAATATAGCGGCCCATGTCGTCGTTGAGCCGGCGGCCGGCCAGGATCATCTCCGGGTGGTAGCCAACCTCCTGGGCTTTGTGGGTGAGATAGTAGGGGTCGACGCCGATGCAGTGCCCACCGACCAGACCGGGGCGGAAGGGCAGGAAATTCCATTTGGTGCCGGCGGCCTTCAACACCTCCAGGGTATCGATGCCCAGCCGGTTGAAGATCAGGGCCAGTTCGTTGATCAGGGCGATGTTGACGTCGCGCTGGGTGTTCTCGATGACCTTGGCCGCCTCGGCCACCCGCATCGAGCTGGCCTTGAAGGTGCCGGCGGTGATCACCAGGCCGTAGAGGCCATCGACAAAATCGGCGATCTCGGGGGTGGAGCCGGAGGTAACCTTGACGATGGTCGGCAGCCGATGCTCGTGGTCGCCGGGATTGATCCGTTCCGGGCTGTAACCGGCAAAAAAGTCGCGGTTGAAAACCAGGCCTGAGTCGCGCTCCAGGATCGGCACGCAGACCTCCTCGGTGGCGCCGGGATAGACGGTGGACTCGTAGATCACCACATCGTCCTTTTTCAGGACCTTGGCCACGGTTTCCGAGGCCTTGATCAGGGGGGTGAAATCGGGGCGTTTGTTGGTGTCGATGGGGGTAGGCACGGCGACGATGAACACGGTGCAGGACCGCAATTCCTCGATGTCGTTGGTGAAATGCAGGTTGCCCGCTTGTTGCAGCTCCTCGGTGGCCACCTCGCGGGTGACATCGACATGTTGCCGCAGTTGCTCGATGCGGCCGGCCTTGAGGTCAAAGCCGACGGTGGGGCGTTTCTTGCTGAATTCCACGGCCAGGGGCAGGCCGACGTAGCCGAGGCCGATGATGCCGATGCGGGTATGGTCCAGGGAGGGCATGGCTGTTCCTTCTCGATGAGGTTGCTTTTCCTGAAAGACGAATGAACTACAGACGATCCACCTGTAGCTGTCTTTCCGAGTATAGGACGAAGACAGCCTGGTCGGAAGCATTTTTTGGCAAAACGTCAGACGCCCCGGGTCTGTTCCGGCCAGAGCAGGGTGTGGAGTTGGAGTTGCAAGCGAACCGGCAGGCGGTATTCCAGGAGCAACCGGGCCAGCACCGCGGGATCGAGCAGGGGCCGGACCGGCGAGAACAGCACCGGGACCAGGGCGCCGAGACGCTCGTGTGCCACCACCTCCCGCGCCCAGTGGAAATCGGCCTCGGAGCTGAGGACGAATTTGATTTCGTCGTGACTGCCGCGCTCCCGGCGCTGGCGCAGCACGTCGATATTGGCCGCCAGGTTGTGGGCCGCCATGCCCGAATCCGGGCACTTGACATCCATCACGATCCCCACCCGATCCGGCACCTCGTCGAGGGCCAGGCTGCCGTTGGTCTCCAGCAGCACCGGCCGGCCGGCATCGATCAGGGATTGCAGCAACCGGTGGACGCCGGCCTGGAGCAGCGGTTCGCCGCCGGTGATCTCCACCATGACGCCGGGAAACTCCTCCACCCAGGCGAGGATTTCGGCCACTCCCATCGGTGTGCCCGCCTCCTCCCAGGTGTAGCAGGCGTCGCAGTAGGCGCAGCGCAGGTTGCAGCCGGCCAGGCGGACGAACAGGCAGGGCAGGCCGGCCCGGGTCGACTCGCCCTGGATCGAATAGAAGAGCTCCGAGACCCGGAGCGACTCAGTCACCGTAGTAGACCACGCCGCTGGAATCGGTTTCCCGCACCTCGACGCTGTAGAGGTGGTACCGTTCGGTGTGCAGGGGTTCCTTGAGGCTGTGGAAGAGGAACATGGCGATATGCTCCGAGGAGGGATTGATCTCGTGAAAGGCCGGGTGCTGGTTGAGATCGCGGTGATCGAGTTCGTCGACCACGGTGTTGACCGTTTTTTTCAGTTGCTTGAAATCGATCCCCATGCCGAGGTGATCGAGTCGGGTCGCCCGCACGGTCACCTTGACATGCCAGTTGTGGCCGTGGGGATTTTCGCAGTTGCCCGGATAGGCGCGCAGATGGTGGCCGCCGGAAAAATGGGTGAGGATGAAGATGTCCATCGTTGCTCCTTGCCGGAGATATTATAGATCTGCGGGACAGAATTTATTCTGTCCTCAGCTAACTTAAAGATCTGCGGGACAGCATTCCTTCTGCCCTCAGCTCACTAAATGCGGCTTGCGCACCGTCCTGCTCAAATGGTAAACAGATTCGTCGCCCTGTCCACACCATGAAAGCACGGAGCCGACCGGAGCGGAAACGCCGCCATGCGACCGGTTCGTGCCTGTTTCTTTTTGTTCAAGCGGAGCCCCTCCTTGCCGGAAACGCGCCATCCCCCCATCGAGCTCACCGAGGACACCCTGTTCGGCGGCCGACTGCGCTGTTGCCAGCCCAAAGACGGCTACCGTTTTTCGGTGGACGCGGTGTTGGCCGCCCACTTCGCAATGCCCAAGCCGGGACAGCGAGTGCTCGATCTCGGCTCCGGTTGCGGCGTGATCGGGCTGATCCTGGCCCACCGCTTTGCGGACGTCACGGTCTCCTGTCTGGAGTTCCAGGACGACCTGGCCGATCTGGCCGAGGTCAACGGCCGGCTGGGCGGCTTCGGCGACCGCTTTGGGGTCGTCCGGGGCGATGTCCGGGCCATTGCCGAGCTGGTTGCCCCGGAATCCTTCGACCTGGTGGTCTCCAATCCGCCCTATGGCGGCAAGGACTGCGGCCGGCTCAGCCGCAGCGACCAGGCGGCCCGGGCCCGGCACGAGCTGCACGGCGAGATCGACGATTTTGTCCGCGCGGCCGCCTTTGCGGTTAAAAACAGGGGCAGGGTGGTTTTCGTGTACCCGGCCCGGCGCAGCAACGCCCTGCTCACCGCCCTCCAGGCAAGGCGCCTGACCCCCAAACGGTTGCAACCGATCTACTCCTACCCTGAGGCGGCCCATGCCTGCCTGGTGCTGGTGGAAGCGGTCAAGAACGGCGGCGAGCAGATCGACATCCTGGCGCCGTTTTACATCTATAGCCACCGAAACGGCGACTATGCCCCGGCCATGCAGGCCCTGTATGAAGAGGAGGGGGAGGCGCCATGCTTGCCAAGGTGATCGGTTGCTCGGTGTCCGGCGTTGACGGGCTCCTGGTGCAGGTGGAGGTCGATCTGGCCCAGGGGCTGCCCTCCTTTTCCACCGTGGGACTGGCCGAGGGCGCGGTGCGCGAGGCCAAGGACCGGGTGCGGGCGGCGATCAAGAACGCGGGCTACGAGTTTCCCCAGCGACGGATCACGGTCAACCTGGCGCCGGCATCGGTGAAGAAAGAGGGGACCGGCTACGACCTGCCCATGGCCCTCGGCATCCTGGCGGCGTCCGGACTCCTGGATGGCGGCCTGCTCGACCGGACGGCCATCGCCGGCGAACTCTCCCTCGACGGCTCGATCCGGCAGGTCGCCGGGGTTCTGCCCATGGCCCTGGCCGCCCGGCAGGAAGGGCTCGACCGCTTTCTGGTGCCGGCGGCCAACGCCGCCGAGGCGGCCATCGTCCAGGGACTTGCGGTCTACCCCATCGAACGGCTCGACCAGGCGGTGGAATTCCTCGCCGGCCGGACCGGGCTCGCGCCGCTGACTATCGATCCGACCGAACTCTTTGCCCGCCACGACGACTACCCCGTCGACTTCAGCGACGTCAAGGGCCAGGAGTCGGCCAAGCGGGCCATGGAAATCGCCGCTGCCGGCGGTCACAATCTGCTGCTTTCCGGGGTCCCCGGAACCGGCAAAACCATGATGGCCCGCCGCTTGCCGACCATCCTCCCGGACCTGACCCTGGAGGAGGCCATCGAGACCACCAAGGTATTTTCCACCGCCGGCCTCCTGCCGGAAAAGACGCCGCTCCTGGCGATCCGCCCCTTCCGTTCGCCCCACCACACGGTCTCCGATGCCGGCCTGATCGGCGGCGGCCAGATTCCCCGGCCCGGCGAGGTGTCGCTGGCCCACAACGGGGTGCTCTTCCTCGACGAGTTGCCCGAGTTCAAGAAACATGTGCTCGAGGTGCTGCGTCAGCCGCTGGAGGACGGCACGGTGACCATCGCCAGGGCCGCGACCAGCCTCAATTTCCCTGCCCGTTTCATGCTGGTGGCGGCCATGAATCCGTGTCCATGCGGATTTCTGGGCGACCGCGTCCGACCCTGCACCTGTAACCCCCTCCAGATCCAGCGCTACCGCAGCCGTTTGTCCGGGCCGCTCCTGGACCGGATCGACATGCACGTCGAGGTGCCGCCGGTGCAGGTGGGGGAGCTGAGCGGCCAACCGGCGGGCGAGTCGTCCGCCGCCATCCGCGAGCGCGTCAACCGGGCACGGAGCCGCCAGCGGCAACGGTTTGCCGGCACGGCCCGGCTCTACTGCAACGCCCAGATGAGCGCCAAAGAGGTGAAGCGGTACTGCCGCCTCGATGGTGCCTGCGCCGATCTGCTCAACCAGTCCATCACCCGCCTGGGGCTCTCGGCTCGGGCCTATCACCGCATCCTCAAGATCGCCCTGACCATTGCCGACCTGGCCGGCGCCGAATCGCCGACCGTCGCCCATGTGGCCGAAGCCATCCAGTACCGACGCCTCCAGTTCGACCTCTAGAAAGCGGTCGTTGGTTCCCCCTTCAGGGTTGCCCTGATCTTGTCCGACAATTTCTTGATCGCAAAGGGTTTCTGCAGAAAACTGACTTCCCCGTCCAGCACGCCGTGATGGGCGATCATGTCGGCATTGTAGCCCGACATGTAGAGGACTTTCAATCCCGGCGCAAGTCCGATCAGCCGAGCGGCCAATTCCCTGCCGTTCATGCCCGGCATGATCACGTCGGTGATCAGCAGATCGATGGGGGCGGCATGGTGTTCGACCAGGTGGATGGCCTCCTCGGGGGAGAGGGCGGTCAAGGTTTGGTATCCCAGTCCTTCCAGCATGGTCCGACCGAGTTGGAGCATCGCCGGATCGTCCTCGACCATGAGCACGGTCTCTCCCTGTCCCGGCCGGAACGCTTCCGGGAGCGGTGGCGGATGTTGGATCTCGCCGGCTGCCGGAATTGGCAGGTAAATCGAAAAGGTGGTGCCCTTGCCGGGCTCGCTCTCGACCTCGATGGTCCCCCGGTTCTGTTTGACAATGCCGTAGACGGTGGCCAGGCCGAGCCCGGTGCCGAACATGCCCTTGGTGGTGAAAAAGGGTTCGTATATTTTTTCGAGCAAATCCGCTTCGATGCCACAGCCGTTGTCGGTGACGGTGAGGATGATGTAGTCGCCGGGGACGATATTCGCGCTTTTGGCGCAAAAGACCTCGTCGAGCAAGGTCCGGCCGGTCCGGATGGTGATCGTGCCGGCCCCGTCGATGGCGTCACGGGCATTGACGCAGAGGTTGGCCAGGATCTGATCGATCTGGGCCGGATCCATCTTGACCGACGGTAAATCGGGTCCGGGGGACCAGATCAGCTTGATGTCCTCGCCGATCAGCCGGCGCAGCATCTGCAACATGCCATCCACCAGGCGGTTGAGGTCGACGATTTTGGGGGCAATGGGCTGCTTGCGGGAAAAAGCCAGCAACTGCCGGATGATGTCGGCGGACCGCAGCGCCGCTTCGTGGATTTTTTCCAGGTTGGCCCGCACCATTTGGCTGGGATCCGTTTTTTCCAGCGCCATCTCGGCATAGCCGATGATCACGGCCAGGATGTTGTTGAAATCGTGCGCCACCCCACCGGTCAGGCGGCCAACCGATTCCATCTTCTGCGCTTGCAGGTACTGGGCCTCCAGCTTGAGATGGGCGGTGATATCCCGTTTGATGGCCACGAAATTGACGATGTCGCCCTGGGGGTCGAAGACCGGTGAGATGGTGGCCTCTTCGGTATAGAAGGTACCGTCTTTTTTCCGGTTGACGAGGCGGCCGCTCCAGGTTTGGCCGCTGGCAATGGTGCGCCACAGTTCCTGGTAAAATGCTTGGTCGTGCTCACCGCTTTTGAGCAGGCGCGGGTTCTGCAGGAGGACTTCGTCGATGGTGTAGCCGGTGACCCGGGTGAAGGCCGGATTGGCGTATTGGATCGCTCCCTCCGGGTCGGTGATGACGATCACCTCGCCGACCTGTTCGATCGCCACTTTGAGCCGTTCCAGTTTGGCCTCGGCTTGCTTGCGGCCGGTGATGTCGCGGGTGATCGCAATGAGATGGGGAACATTGTCCAGCAGCAGGGGGCGCGCCGACAGCAGCCCAACCCCGAGGCTGCCGTCCTTGCGGCGAAACACCGCCTCCAGGTTTTCGCAGCAGCCGTGGGTCAAAACCTCCTCCACCATCCGCTGCCGGTCAAGAGGGTTGTGCCAGACATTGAGTTCCAGGGCGGTCTTGCCGGCAATGTCCTCGCGGGTGAAGCCGGTGAGGGCGGTGAACCCCTTGTTGGTTTCGACGAACTTGCCGTCATCGAGGCGGGTGATGTTGACGGCATCCGGACTGGAGGCAAAGGCCAGGGCGAATTTTTCCTCGCTTTCCCGCAGGGCCTGTTCGGTGCGTTTGCGCTCGGTGATATCGCGGATGATCGACTGGTAGGAATTGTCCGGCATCATCTTGGTGCGCATCTCGAAGGAGAGAATCGAGCCGTCCGGACGGCGCAGCGATCGTTCGCTGACCACCACCTGGCCCTGGTGCAGCAAATCGAAGCGAAAGGGGGCCGCGGCCAGGCTTTCCTCGGTGAACGGCAGTTCGCGGATGTGCTTGCCGATGAAATCGTCCCGTTTCATGCCGAGCAGGGCGCACATGGAGCTGTTGCCCTCGGTGATGACCCCGGCATGGCTGCCGAGGAGGATGCCGTCCACCGCCAGTTCGATCAGGGCGCGGTACCGCTCCTCGCTCTTGCGCACCGCCATCTCCGTTTGTTTCGAGGCGGTGATGTCAAAGACGGTGAAGGTGACGCCTGCGCTCAGGTTGTCCGGATAGATGGGGGTGGAGCTGAGGAGGACATTGATGAGGGCGCCGTCTTTCCGTTGCCACCGCGTTTCGATTGTTCCGGTTCCGTGCCGGTTGATCTGGCGGTATTTCTCGGTGCCGACCGCCTGGTAGTCGGCGTCGTCGGCATAGAGGACGCGGGCGTTACGGCCGATCAGTTCCTCGCGGGCAAATCCAGTTATCTCGCACAACCGGTCGTTGACCGTCATGAGCACGCGGTCGTTGACCACGCCGATCCCGGCGGGGGCAGCCCGGAAAATGGAGCCGAGATACTGTTCGTTGGCCTGCAAGGTGTCACGGGCCTGCTCGTGGCGTTTCACTTCGCGCCGGGAGACGAAAAAGAGGATCACCGAGGTCGCGGCGACAAACAGCCATCCCTTGGTGGTCTGGGCACGGGAGACGGCTTGGGCGCTCTCGAAAAAGGCGAGAATGGCCTGGTCCGAAAACCAGACCCACAACACCGAGATGAGCAGGTAGCAGAGGGTGGTGGTGAGGGCTATTCGATTGGGGGGGGACAGCGATATCAAGGTGTTGGTCCGGGGTCGTTTCAATAAAGGGCGCTCGGGAAGGGAACCGGCGCCGGTGGTCGCCGCCCATCCTACCCGAGGACAAACGAAAAGTATAGGTTTTCCCTTACCTGATCGCGATCCGGATGCATGCCACCTTGTGGCGTTACCGTTTCGGTGCCCCGACGAGCCGAACCGGGGCGAAACCCAATGGTACGGGGAGGGGAGAGGAGGGTTGGGGTAGTGGTGGGGAGGCCGGACAGCCGGACGAAAGGGAGCCGGCGGGCAGCCGCGCTGGGATGCCCGCCGGTTTGGAGAGGGAGGCGCTGTCTTATTTATGACAGACCGTGCACTTGGCCAATTCCGGTTTGGTTTTCTTGTGGCAGTCCTGGCAGAGGGCGTGGGCGGCGTTCTTGAAGGTGTTGACCTTGTCGGGCATGCCGGCCTTGCTGTTGTGGCAGGACTCGCATTTTTCGATCTTCTGCCCCTCGGTGTAGGCGACCCGCTTGCCGTCCGCTCCCTTGCTGTGATGGCAGGTCGCGCATTCCAACCGGCCCTGGTGGGCCGCATGGGGGAATTGGGCCGGTTTGGGGGTGGCGGCGGGATCGATGGTGGAGGTGAGGGTGATCTCCGCCGGACCTTTCTCCGCCGCCAGGGCCGGACCGGTCAACCCGAGGACACAGCAGCCGAGCAGCAACGCGCCGTACAACAACATCTTGTTCATGATCTTCCTCCTTCGTTTCTGTTGAACAACCAAAACCGCGACCGCCCGGTCGCAACCGGGGTCGTGGCGACAAAATCTTGATGGACTCGTAAAAACTATCTTCATATAAAGCACTTTGTTCGCGGGCATGGCCCGCTCCTACCGGTAGACACGATACCCCAGGGGGGGAGCGGGCCATGCCCGCGATGTGAATCCTGAATGGTTGCATCTACTTGGATGTCGTTTCGACGCAGTGAGAAGTCTCTGGAATGATAGAGAGATTTCTCGTCGCTGTGTTCCACGAAAGGACAGGAATCAACTTTTTGCAAGACCCTCAGTCCTCGGCATGGAGGATCACCGCAAAACCGTTGAACACCGCCCAGACCTGTTCGCCGACGGCGAACCCGAGGGCGTCGCCGTCGCTGGTGGAGGTGAGGGCGCACAGCTCGGTGGTGTCGTCGATGCGGACCACGTATTCCGAACTCACCGCGCCCCGGTTGATGCGGACGATCTCCCCCGGCATCCGGTTGTCGGCGCTGCACCCGGAGAGCGCCTGCCCGCGCTGGAGCATGATCCACGGCGCCTTGACCTCGGCGGTGATCAGTCGCCCCGGCCGCAACCCCAGCCGATCCAGGCTTTCCCGGGTGATGATCGAGGCCACCCGGTGACCGCCGAGATTGATCAGGGTGATCCGGGCCTGGACGTCGCCGCGCTCGACGGCCACGATCTTGCCGAAAAAGGCGTTGCGGGCGCTGGTTTTCCGCGACGATTCCCGCTCGATGAACAGCTTGGTCACCTGGTGGAGCTCTTCTTCCGAGAACGAGACCTGGGCCGCGGTCAGATTGGGGGTGGAATGGCCGAGCAGTTTTTGCACCGCCGGCAGGGGCATGTTGCCGCGCACCAACTCCACCGCCCGCGCCCTCCGGATCATTTCCGGGCCGCCCAGGTGTTTGGGAAAACCGCAGGCCTCGGCCCGCTCGTAGAATTTGCGCCGGACAAAGGCGGGGTCGATGGCCAAGAGATTGGTCAGGGAGTCGCGGAAATCGGGCTCGGCCAGGGTCTCGCGGATCTCCCGGCCCAGCGGCTCGCCGATGGCGATGGTGCGGGCGCACGGTTCTTCGGCCTCGCAATCGCGGATGCAGACCGTCTGGGCAGCGATATCGGCAAAGGGATCGAGGTTGAGGATCTCGTTGAGCTTGGCCCCGGTGTAGCGGATGAGGAGAAAAACCAGCAGGATGCGACGACGGGAAAGGCGGACGTCGCGCCGGGGAGTGGCATCGATCCATTGGCGGAACGACTGCTCCAACCGGGCCAGTTGGACGGTGTCCAGGCAGGGACCGTCCTCGGCCAGGGGGAGGTGATCGTCCCGGACGGGGGTGTCATTGGCTGGGTGTCTGCGCTTGTTGTCGGGCGACGGAGGGCTCATCGATGGATCTGGTGTGGGGGAAGATTGCAAATCAATGCGACAATGTAGCACAAATACGACCTTTTGTGAAGCCTTGCGTGGGTCGCCGGCACAACGGGACGGGGGACCAATCGGCAACGGCGAAATACGTTGCAAATAGCGATCAAACCGTTACCAGCAGGTGTTTCACCACCGTCGCCTGGGCCGCCAGATCCGCCGGGATCTCGTCCTCGGCAAAGCAGCGGACCCCGGCCACGGCCTCCAGGCTGCCCAGCACCCGGCAGAGGGCGCGGCTTCGCTCGGCAAAGGCGCGGAAGGTAATCATGATCCGCCCCTGGGATTCGCCGCTGGCCTGGGGGTTGCCGCCAAAGCCGATGAAGCTGTCGATTTGGATGCCCCGGCCGGAGAAGACCGAGGCGATGGCCGCGGTGTCGCCGGCATGGTCGCGGGTGGTCAGGACCACCAGCCACAGTTGGGTCTCACTTGCCATCGGGCCACCACTGGTTGATTTTTTCCCGGATCGCCAGGGCGGACCGCTCGATCAGGGCGCGCTCGGCGAATGTCATCTCGTCGCGGTCCGGCATCACATGCAACACGGTGCCGGCCAGGAGCAGGCGGCCGCCGCAGGGGCCGTGCAGGCCGTTTTCCCCCTGGTGCAGGTATTGGGCCGAGATCTCGACCCGCCGGCCCTCGACCACTGCCCTGACCAGCTCCACCGTGGCCGCGGCGGTGGCGGTCTGGGTCTTGGCGTCGGTATAGTGGATGGCAAAGGGCTTGAGCGGCACCCGCAGGTCGGGCGGCAGGTCGCGGACATAGCGCAGGGCCCGGATCGCGCCGTTTTCGGGGTCCTGGCCGATCATCTCGATCAGGGCGCGCTGATGATGCACGAGGGCCGCCGGGTAGTCCTCGGTGCGCAATCCCCGGCGCAGGGTGGGCTCGACCAGCCGCCACTCGGCCTCGGTCATGCCCTGGACCCGGACCGAACTCCAGATCGGCACCATGCCGTTGCCGTGCTCGCCGAGCATGAAGCCGCGCACCCGCTGCCGCCGGATGCCCAGATCCGAGGCGATCTCCCAGCGAAAACGGGCCGAATCCGAAAAGGCGCCCATGCCGATCACATGGGTGCGGGGCAGGTATTGGGCAAACACGGCCACCCCCAGTTCCACCGGGTTGGTGACCACGATCACCACCGGCGGGTCTTCGCTTCGGGTTTGGGCCAGGGACAGGGCGAACCGCTCGAAGACCGAGACATTGGCCCGGGCGAGGACATCGCGGGAGGCGGAACCGATTTCGCCGGGTGCGGTGGAAAAGGTCTGGCCGCCGGTGATCACCACCACGTCGCCGATGATCTTTTCGGGATCGTCGGTGACGTTCAACTCGGGGATGATCTCGGCGTAGGCGTCCTGGAGGTCGGCGCGGAAGCCGTGGAGCAGATGCGGTCGTCGGGAGCGGGGATTGCTGCCCACCAGTTGCAGGATCTCCCGGTTTTCCAGCAGCCGCTGCTGCACGATCTGGGTGACGATTTCCCGGCCGCAGCCGCCGCTGGCCCCGACAATGCTCACGTCCATACCGCTCCTCCATGTCGATGGCAAAAAGCGCCGGAAAGGGATGGCGCCTCGGATTGACACTGAAGGCTCATTGTACCGAGCCAGACCGGGGCGGCAAGGGGTTTTTGGGAATGCCCGGTGAAGTCGGGCAAAACGGATCGATCATGCGATGGTTCCCACGCTCCAGCGTGGGAACCAGTCAGAGACGCACCGGCGTCTCGCCCTACGGATGCGTGAGTGTCCAAGGTGTGCATTCCAACGCTGGGCGCATTGGAACGCTCAAGTTTTCCCCTTACAGGCGCCCCATCTTGGAGAGGTTTTTTGCTTGCGGCGATATACCGATTGGTATATCCTCTTGGCCAACGAGACAACGGGGAAACATGGAATCGGACAATCGAGCCAGGATATTGGAGTGCGCCCTGCAACTGTTTGCCGGCCACGGCTACGAGGGGGTGGGCATCCAGCGCATCGTCGAGGCGGCCCGGGTCACCAAGCCCACCCTCTATCACTATTTCGGCAGCAAGCAGGGGCTCTTGGCTGCGCTGCTGAACCAACATTACGAGCCGTTGGATCAGGTGGTGGCGCAGGCCGCCGCCTATGACGGCGACCTGCCGGTGACCCTCAACACCATTGCCAGCGCCTATTTCCGCTTTGCCAACCAATATCCGGTCTTTTACCGGATGCAGTTGGCCATGTGGTTCGCCCCCACGGACAGCGAGCCGTTCAAGCTGGTCTCCTCCCTGAAGCAACGGCAGCAGACCCTGATCCGGGAGGTCTTCGTCCAGGCCGCGACTCGGCACTCCGGCTTGAAGGAACGGCATCGCATCTACGGCGCGACCTTTCTGGGGATGATCCACACCTACATCGGCATGGCCCTCAACGGCCATATCGTTTTGAACGAAATCGTGGCCAACCGGGCGGTGCATCAGTTTTTGCACGGTATTTTTATATGAACGATATTGGGAGGAATACCTGAATGAAATATAGCTTAAAAATTCTACTGATAGGATACGTTGCGCTTCTGCTAACGAGCTGTGTTGCTTCGAAAACTGGCACAAAATCACTTCTTTTTGATGCGTCACGAGATGTTTACACTCATGAACAATCTGGGTTCACTTTCCCTTCTACGATAGGGCGGTTTCAGAGAAATGCAGATATCAAGTTTTATAACGAAACAGGGAATAACTTCTCGGTCCCCTATAATATTGCCATCACGGCAGAAAAGGTTGTCGGGACCATTTATATTTATCCATCATTAAGAGATTACTCAATTACTCCAATTCCGAAGCTTGGTCAAACACCGGAATGGTTTATCAATAAACACTATGATGGAGCAAAAAATTCAATAATAAATATGTATCGTGCCAGGGTCTTATCAGAAAGCGAGTATCGGCTAAGCAACTCACTGTTAAATCCTAACGGGAGAAAAGGTATATTCGAGTGGGACACAGTCGGCGGGGAAACTGTTCTCTCTCATCTATACCTATTTGCCCATAAAGGTTGGCTTGTAAAATACAGGTTCACATACCCGAGCAAATTCAACGCAATGATAGAACCTGAAATAGAAAAGTTCATAAAATCATATAACTGGCCGTGAACCCCCAATGATTGGGTCAACCTGACCACTGGGACGTGCAGATTTTCAAGCCAAGTTTAGTGGCTATGGTGGTCCCTTGGCGTTGGTTCCAGTGGCGGTGCCATGCTGAGGTGTAGACCTTTCATAGTTCGTTGTGGCTGGCCAAATCGGCCCAGCCATGCTGGTTTATCTAAAACCTTTCAAGTATACTGATCGGTACAGTCCGGTCAAGCACGATAGGACGGATGAGGGCAAAGCAATGAAATCACGGTCGAAATGGATAGTCGGCCTGCTGGTGGCCGCGTTGATGGTCGCGGCAGGCGGCTGGTGGTTGCAGCAGATGAAGGCAAAAAACGCAGCCAAGACCGACCGCAACCGGCCGGTGCCGGTGCTGATCGGCCAGGTGCGCATTGGCGACGCCCCGGTGACCATCACCGCCCTGGGTACGGTTACCGCCCGCCAACAGGCCACGGTGCGACCCCGGGTCGACGGTTTGCTGCTGGCGGTGGATTTCAGCGAAGGCACGGTGGTCAAGGCCGGGGACACGCTGGCCCGGATCGATCCCCGGCCGTTCGAGGCCGCCCTGGCCGTGGCCCAGGGACAACTGGAAAAGGATCTGGCCCAACTGGAGATCGCCCGCACCGATGTCCAGCGCTATAAAAAACTGTTGGCCGAGGATTCCATCGCCGGCCAGCAGGTCGATGCCCAGATCGCCCTGGTCAAGCAATTGGAGGGAACTGTCGCCGCCGACCGGGGGGCCGTCGCCACGGCCCGGCTCAATCTCTCCTTCACCACCATCACCGCGCCGATCGCGGGTAAAGCCGGCCTGCGCCAGATCGACCCCGGCAACATGGTCCGGGCCAGCGACAGCACCGGCCTGGTGGTGCTGATGGAGGTGCAGCCCATCACCGTGGTCTTTGCCGTGCCCCAGGAAAACCTGCCCGAGGTCATGGCCCGGTTTCGGGACCGCAAGGCTAGGGGGGAGATCCCGGCCGAGGCCCTGGATCGCGACGGCCGGACCGTGCTGGAGCGGGGGAGGGTGCTGGCCATCGACAACCAGACCGACCCCACCACCGGCTCCACCAAGATCAAGGCCCAGTTCGACAACCAGGCCAACCGGCTCTATCCCGGCCAGTTCGTCAACGTGCGGCTGCTGGTCGATACCCTGAAGGCGGTGCTGCTGGTGCCGCCGAGCGCGGTCCAGCGCGGCACGCAAGGGACCTTTGTCTACGTGGTGAGCGATGACAAAACCGCTTCGGTGCGCCCCGTCCAGCTCGGACCCGCCAGCGACGAGCGGATCGTGATCGCCTCCGGCCTGGTCAGCGGCGACACCGTAGTCATCGACGGCGCCGACAAGTTGCGCGACGGCTCCCTGGTGACCACGGTGGTGCCGCCGCCATCGAGCCCGAGAAAACAGGAGGTCCAGCTCCCTGAACCGGGCTCGGCCATCCCTTCACCACCGGCGTCCAAGGCCGGGCAGGGGCCAGCCGCCCGACCATGAACCCCTCCGAGCCCTTCATCCGCCGACCGGTGGCCACCAGCCTCCTGATGCTGGCGGTGTTCATCGCCGGCCTGGTCGGCTATCGCCTCCTGCCCCAGTCCGCCCTGCCGCAGGTCGATTATCCCACCATCCAGGTCACCACCCTCTATCCCGGTGCCGGCCCGGAGGTGGTCACCTCCTCGATCACCGCGCCCCTGGAACGGCAGTTCGGCCAGATGCCGGGCCTGGAGCAGATGTGGTCCGCCTCCAGCGGCGGGGCCTCGGTGGTGACCCTGCGCTTCTCCCTGGATCTCAAGCTCGACGTGGCCGAACAGGAGGTCCAGGCCGCGATCAACGCCGCCTCGTCCCTGCTGCCCACCGATTTGCCGGCGCCGCCGATCTACAACAAGGTCAATCCCGCCGACGCCCCCATCCTCACCCTGGCCCTGACCAGCGATTCCCTGGCCCTGCCCAGGGTCCAGGACCTGGCCGAGACCCGCATCGCCCAGAAGATCGCCCAGGTGACCGGGGTCGGCCTGGTGACCCTTTCCGGCGGCCAGAAACCCGCCGTGCGCATCCAGGTCAATCCGCAAACCCTGGCCTCGCTGGGCCTGTCGCTGGACGACGTGCGCACCGCGGTGGCGGCCCAGAACGTCAACCAGGCCAAGGGCAGCTTCGACGGCCCGCTGCGGGCCTCGACCATCGACGCCAACGACCAGTTGACCAGCGCCGCCGAGTACCGCGACCTCATCCTCGCCTACAAGAACGGGGCTGCGATCCGGCTGGCCGATGTGGCCGGCGTGGTCGACAGCGCCGAGAATATCCGGCTCGCGGCCTGGGCCAACACGCAGCCGGGGATCGTGGTCAACATCCAGCGGCAGCCGGGCGCCAACGTCATCGAAACCGTGGACCGGATCAAGGAACTCCTGCCCCGGTTGCAGGCCAGCCTGCCGGGCTCGGTCAGCCTGGCCACCCTCACCGACCGCACCGTCACCATCCGCGCCTCGGTCAGGGACGTGCAGCTCGAACTGGCCCTGGCCGTCACCCTGGTGGTGCTGGTCATCTTTCTGTTCCTGCGCAACGTCTCCGCCACCGTCATCCCGTCCATCGCCGTGCCCCTGTCGCTGGTCGGCACCTTCGCGGTCATGTATTTGGCCGGCTTCACCGTCAACAACCTCACCCTGATGTCGCTGACCATCGCCGCCGGCTTCGTGGTGGACGATGCCATCGTCATGATCGAGAACATCGCCCGCTACATCGAGCTGGGCGACCGGCCCTTCGACGCGGCCATCAAGGGCTCGAAACAGATCGGCTTCACCATCATCTCCCTGACCGTGTCGCTGATCGCGGTCCTGATTCCGCTGTTGTTCATGCGCGAGGTGGTGGGGCGGCTCTTTCGTGAATTCGCCATCACCCTGGCCATCGCCATCCTGATCTCGGCGGTGGTCTCGCTCACCCTGACCCCGATGATGTGCGCCCGCCTGCTCAAGCCCGAGGCCCAGGCCCGCCAGCCCCGGTGGCTGGCCGCCATCGGCCGGGGCTACGATGCCCTGGTCGGCCGCTATGCCACGGCCCTGGACTGGGTGTTCGCCCGCCAGGGGCTGGTGCTGGCGGTGGCGGTCGGTACCGTGCTGCTCACCGTGGCGCTGGCCATGGCGGTGAGCAAGGGCTTTTTCCCCGTGCAGGACACCGGCGCCATCCAGGCCATGACCGAGGCGCCGCAGACGGTCTCCTTTGCCGCCATGGCCTCCCGGCAGCAGGCCCTGGCCGAGGCGTTGCTCAAGGATGAAAGCGTGGCGAGCCTGTCCTCGTTCATCGGGGTCGACGGCGTCAACCAGACCGTCAACAACGGCCGGATGCTGATCAATCTGAAGCCGCTGGCCTCGGGCCGGCCCCGGGTGGCTGCGGTGATGGCCGCGCTCCGGCAGCGGGCCGAGGCCGTGGCCGGCATCGGGCTCTTCCTGCAACCGGTGCAGGACCTGACCATCGACGACCGCATCAGCCGCACCCAGTATCAACTGACCCTGGACAGTTCGAACCCGGCCGATCTGACCGCCTGGGTGCCGCAACTGGTCGACCGGCTCCGCACCCTGCCGCAACTGCGCGACATTGCCGCGGACCTGCAGAACCAGGGCCTCCAGAGCTACGTCGAGATCGACCGCGACGCCGCCGCCCGGCTGGGCGTGACTGTGGCTGCCATCGACAACGCCCTCTACAATGCCTTTGGTCAACGCCTGATCTCGACCATCTTCACCCAGGCCAGCCAGTATCGGGTGATCCTGGAGGCCGACCCGACCCTGCGCACCGGCCCGGACGACATCGCCCGGCTTTACGTGCCCGGCACCGCCCCCTCCGGCACCACCCCGGTGCCTCAGGTGCAACTCTCGGCGGTGGCGCGGGTGATCGAACGGCCGGCGGAGCTGGTGATCAACCACCTCAACCAGTTCCCGGCGGTGACCGTTTCCTTCAACCCGGCAACCGGCGTGTCGCTGGGCGCGGCGGTGACAGCCATCGAGGCGGCCCAGCGGGACATCGGCCTGCCGGCGAGCGTCCACACCCAGTTCCAGGGCGCGGCCCTGGCCTTCAAGGCGGCCCTGGGCAACCAGTTGCTGCTGGTGATCGCGGCCATTGTCACCATGTATATCGTCCTGGGCGTGCTCTACGAGAGCTACATCCACCCGGTCACCATCCTCTCCACCCTGCCGTCGGCGGGCATCGGCGCCCTCCTGGCCCTGATGGTCTCGGGCAACGATCTCACCGTTATTGCCATCATCGGCATCGTGCTGCTCATCGGCATCGTCAAGAAGAATGCGATCATGATGATCGACTTCGCCCTCGATGCCGAGCGGCACCAGGGCATGGCCCCGCTGCCGGCCATCCGCCAGGCCTGCCTGCTGCGGCTGCGGCCGATCCTGATGACCACCATGGCGGCCCTCTTGGGCGCGCTGCCCTTGATGCTCGGCACCGGCATGGGCAGCGAGCTGCGCCACCCCCTTGGCCTGACCATGGTCGGCGGGCTGTTGGTCAGCCAGGTGCTGACCCTGTTCACCACCCCGGTGATCTACCTGGCCTTTGACCGGCTGTCGCGGCGGCTGCGGACCGGTGCCTCTTCCCCGGAGCCCAGCGAGTAACAATGAATCATGGTAATTCCGTCACCCCGGCGCAGGCCGGGGTCCAGAACGATTCATCGCATCATTTCTGGATTCCGGCCTGCGCCGGAATGACGCTCGGAATGTGCGATGGTTCCCACGCTCCAGCGTGGGAACCGGTTGGGGGCGCTCCAGCGCCTTGCCATCCGGACGCGGGAGCGTCCAAAGTGCATTCCGACGCTGGAGCGTTGGAACGATCATCGAAAGTGTCACCTTGAATTCGAATTGGAATTAGGATGAACATCTCCGCCCCCTTCATCGCCCGGCCGGTGGCCACCACCCTGCTGACCCTGGCCATTGCCCTGGCCGGCCTGCTCGGGTTTCTCGCCCTGCCGGTCGCGCCCCTGCCGCAGGTGGAATTTCCCACCATCTCGGTGCAGGCGAGCCTGCCCGGCGCCAGTCCCGAGACCATGGCCGCCACCGTGGCCACGCCCCTGGAACGGTCGCTGGGCGCCATCGCCGGGGTCAGCGAGATGACCTCGGCCAGTTCGCTGGGTTCCACCCGGATCACCCTCCAGTTCGAACTGACCAAGAACATCGACGACGCCGCCCGGGAGGTGCAGGCAGCCATCAACGCGGCCCGGGCCCTGCTGCCCACCGGCATGCCCTCCAACCCCACCTACCGCAAGGTCAATCCGGCGGATGCGCCGGTGATGATCATCGCCCTGACCTCGCCGACCCTGAGCCGGGGCCAGATGTACGACGCCGCCTCCACGGTGCTGGCGCAGCGCATCGCCCAGATCGAGGGGGTCGGCCAGGTGATCGTCGGCGGCGGCGCCCTGCCCGCGGTCCGGGTGGCGATCGATTTGCCGGCCCTGTTCGCCCGCTCCATCGGTATGGAGGAGGTGCGCACTGCCCTGGTGAACGCCAACGTCAACCGGCCCAAGGGTCTGGTCGACAACAGCGAGCGTCAGTGGCAGGTGGGTGCCAACGACCAGGCCTACAAGGCCGCCGACTACCTGCCCCTGATCGTGGCCTACCGCAACAACGCTCCGGTGCGGCTGGGCGATGTGGCCAAGGTCACCGATGGCGTCCAGGACGCGCGCAACATGGGACTGGCCGACGGCAAGGACGCGGTCCTGCTCATCGTGTTCCGGCAGCCGGGCGCCAACATCCTGGAAACCGTGGAACGGGTGCGGAACACCCTGCCGCTGCTGCGCGGGTCCATCCCCCCGGCCATCGACACCGAGGTGATGATGGAAAGAACCACTACTATCCGGGCCTCGCTCTCCGAGGTGGAACGCGCCCTGGCCATCGCCATCGGCCTGGTGGTGCTGGTGGTGTTTTTGTTTCTGCGCAGCGGCCGCGCCACCCTGATCCCGGCGATCGCGGTGCCGGTGTCGCTGCTGGGTACCTTTGCCGCCATGTACCTCTGCGGCTACAGCCTCAACAACCTCTCCCTCATGGCCCTGACCGTGGCCACCGGCTTTGTGGTCGACGACGCCATCGTGGTCCTGGAGAACACCATGCGCCACGTCGAGGCCGGGATGGCGCCGAGGGCGGCGGCCATCCAGGGGGCGCGCGAGGTCGGCTTTACCGTGCTTTCCATGAGCCTGTCCCTGATCGCGGTGTTCATCCCGCTCCTGGCCATGGGCGGCATCATCGGGCGGCTGTTCCGGGAATTTGCGGTTACCCTGTCGGTGGCCATTCTGGTGTCGCTGGTCGTCTCCCTGACCGCTACGCCTATGCTCTGCGCCCATTGGCTGACCAAGCCCACGGGCAACCCCGTGACCACGCCTTCGCGCCGGCGGTTTCGCCTGACCGAGGGCATCGGCGCTGCGTTTGCCGCGGTGCATGGCGCCTATGCCCGTTCCCTGGCCTGGGCCCTGGATCATCCCAAGATCCTGCTGTGCGGCTTTCTCCTGACCGTGGCCGCCAATATCTGGCTCTATGTCCATGTGCCCAAGGGATTTTTTCCCCAGCAGGACGTCGGTCTCCTGGTCGGGAGCATCCAGGCCGACCAGGCCACCTCCTTTCAATCCATGAGCCGGAAGGTCAGCCGCTTCGTCGCCATTGCCCGGCAGGACCCGGCCGTGGCCCATGTCAACGCCTTCACCGGCGGGGGGGCGCGCAATACCGGCTTCATGTTCGTGGTGCTGAAACCGCTGGCGGAGCGCGACCTCAGTGCCGACGGGGTGATTGCCCGTCTGCGGCCCAAGCTGGGGCAGGTCCCCGGCGCCTCGGTCTTTCTCCAGCCGGCGCAGGATCTGCGCATGGGCGGCCGGCAGAGCGGCGCCCTCTACCAGTACGCCCTCCAGTCGGACGACCTCAACCTGCTGCGGACCTGGGAACCGGCCATCCGTGGTGCCATGGCCTCGGTCAAGGAGATCGCCGACGTCAACACCGATGCCCAGGACAAGGGGCTGCAAACCACGCTGGCCATCGACCGGGATGCGGCCGCCCGGCTGGGGGTGAGCGTCCGTCAGGTGGATGCGACCCTGAACGACGCCTTTGGCCAGCGGCAGGTCTCCACCATCTACGAGGCCCTCAATCAGTACCGGGTGGTGCTGGAGGCGGACAGCCGCTTTCTCCAGCATCCCGACGCCCTCAAGGAGATCTACTGTCTCGGCAGGAACGGGGCCATGGTGCCGCTGACCGCCTTTGCCACCGTCTCCCAGACCAACACCCCGCTGGCGGTCAATCACCAGGGGCTGCTCGCTTCGAGCACCATCTCCTTCAACCTGGCCGAGGGTGCCTCCCTGGGGCAGGCCACCGCGGCCATCAACCGGGCCCTGGCCAACCTCGGCCTGCCGTCGAACATCACCGCCTCCTTCCAGGGCACGGCCAAGATGTTCCAGGCCTCGCTCAGCAACCAGCCGCTTTTGATCCTGACCGCCCTGGTGGCTATCTATATCGTGCTCGGGATGCTCTACGAGAGCCTGGTCCACCCGCTGACCATCCTCTCGACCCTGCCTTCCGCCGGGGTCGGCGCCCTGCTGGCCCTGATGGCCTTTGGCAAGGATTTCACCATCATCGCCTTTATCGGCGTCATCCTGCTCATCGGTATCGTCAAGAAGAACGCGATCATGATGATCGACGTGGCCCTCGACACCGAGCGGCGGGAGGGACTGGCCCCGCGCGAGGCGATCTATCGGGCCTGCCTGCTCCGCTTCCGCCCCATCCTGATGACCACTTTGGCGGCCCTGTTCGGGGCCCTGCCGCTGGCCCTGGTGACCGGCGACGGCGCCGAGATGCGCCAGCCCCTGGGTATCTCCATCGTCGGCGGCCTGCTGGTCAGCCAGGTGCTCACCCTCTACACCACCCCGGTCATCTACCTGCTCTTCGACCGCTGGCGCAATCGGGTGGTCTCGCGGGCGGCAGCCGTTTCTTCCCCCAACGCATCGCAAGGAACCGTCTCATGAACAGAACAATCCGAGGATGGACGACGACCACGCTGCTGCTGGCGCTCCTCTTGGCCGGCTGTGCCGTCGGTCCGGACTACCAACGGCCAGGCCCCTTGGCCAGTGGCGCGCCGCTTCCCGACCGGTTCAAGGAGGCGGCCGTCCCGATGCAGCCGGCACAACCGGCCGACACCGTGGAGCGCGGGGCCTGGTGGGCTGTGTTCCGCGATCCCCTGCTCGACGAGTTCATGACCCGGTTGCACGCGGCCAATCAGGACCTGGCCAGCGCCGAGGCCCGGTATCGGCAGGCGGTTGCGGCCCGGGACCAGGCGCGGGCGGCCCTGTGGCCGAACGTGGCCGCCAGTTCCAGTGCCACCCGGTCCAAGAGCGGCAACGGCTCGGCCACCGGCACCGTCAGTGTCGGCCTGGCCGCCGCCTGGGAGGTGGACCTCTGGGGCCGGGTGCGGCGTACCGTCGAGGCCGGGACGGCCACCATGGAAGCGGCGGCCGCGGATCGGGCCGCGATCCAGCTCAGCCTGGAGGCGCAACTGGCCTCCACCTATGCCCTCCTGCGGGTGGTCGACGCCCAGCAGGCCCTGCTGGATGAAACCGTGCGGGCCTACGAGCGCTCGTTGCAGGTGACCAACAACCGCTACGCCGCCGGGGTGGCCTCCCGGCTGGACGTGGTCCAGGCGGAAGCGCAGTTGCAGACGGCGCGGGCCCAGGCCATCGACATCGGGGTGCAACGGACCGCACTGGAACATGCCCTCGCCGCCCTGATCGGCCAAGCCCCGGCCGAATTCAGCCTGGAGGCCCGGCCGCGACTGCCCCTGACGATGCCGGCCATCCCCTCGGTCCTGGCCTCGCAGGTCCTGGAGCGGCGGCCGGACGTGGCCGCGGCGGAACGGCGTATGGCCGCGGCCAACGCCCAGATCGGCGTGGCTGCCTCGGCTTATTTCCCGGCCCTGACCCTGGACGCCAGCGGCGGCTATCGGGGGCCGTCGGTCAGCGACCTGTTCACGGTGCCCCATCAAGTCTGGTCCCTGGGGCCGACCCTCGCCCTGACCCTGTTCGACGGCGGCGCCCGCCAGGCCCGCACCGAACAGGCCAGGGCGGCCTACGACCAGACGGTGGCCGACTACCGCCAGACCGTGCTCATTGCCCTCAAGGAAACCGAGGACAATCTGGCGGCCCTACGCCTGCTGGAACAGGAGATCCGGGAACAGCAACTGGCGGTGACCGCCTCGACCAGGGCCGCCGAACTGGCCTTCAATCAGTACAAGGCCGGCACGGTCAGTTACCTGGGCGTGGCCGTCCTCCAGGCAGCAGCCCTGACCGCGCAGCGCAACGCCCTGATCCTCCAGGGCGACCGGGCCACAGCCACCATTGCCCTGATCAACGCCATCGGCGGGGGGTGGTGAGGGGGAAGGGGAGAGGGGGTGGATGAATCAAAGGCGGGATGACATGATAGAAGACGGTGATTTTCCCCTTGAGATTCTGGCTTTTTATGATTGCATCCCTTTTTGGAGTTTCCTACTATCAGGTCGCAAGAGATTGGAACAATGGCACCCGGCTTCCTCCGCTCGACGGGAAAGAGCGGTTTGTCGTTCGACTTTGTCCTAACACCAAATTGGCTTGAAGGCGATATGTAACATGTTGATTTTTAATTATTAGTTATATTTAGATTGATAGATTGCAATCCACTATTTTTAGCCTAATAACACTGTTATACACAACAACATGAAAAAAAACGAAAATCATATCACAATAAAATTGACTGGTTTTTCATGTTCAGCTGAAGAGATCACAAAAAAGCTCGGGTTGCAGCCAACAAAAGTAGCATTAAAAGGGCAGGAATATCAAATCGGCCCAAAACACAATAGAGTCACAAAGAAATACAGTGACAATTATTGGGAGTTCAGAGAAGTAAGGAACGCCTCTGCCTGGATCTCAGATCTAGTCAGTGAGTATGTCAAACATCACATTATTCCCAGAAAAAAAGATATTAAAGAAATAGTGTCAAATTGTGATGGTGAATTCTCGATAGTTCAGTATGTTAACGAAGGCAGCAATCCAGGACTTCATTTTAAAAAAGAAGAAATAACTCTCTTTGCCAATATAGGTTTAGAATTAGATATTGATATATACTGTTTGGCAAATGATTGAAAAAAAATTGTATAACAAAAAATTTCTGCGGAACCCGCAAACAGCGCGGGATCCGCAGAACTTACCGTTAGGCTGGGCAATCTTTTGGTATTTAGACTACAGGAGGTAATACGAATGCCAGATGATATTTCTTTGCTTCGATCAGATGTTATCGAGAAAACCATCAATATCGAATGGATGATCCATGCAATTATTAGCCAACATTTTTTTGGCGCAGTGAAGCTCGACTTCGTCTCAACTGTTCTTTATGATGAGTACTGCTCTTTTTCATTGAAACGCAGAATCCTTCTGAAAATTTGCCCCGAACTAGCAGGCAACTGTGAGAACAAAATTAATCGTCTCAACACTATTCGTAACTACTTCGCTCACGTAGGCCAAGGTTTTATTGATGGGCCTGACCCAAATGGAGAGTCCCGAGTTCCAGACCCCACGAAATTTTGCCAAGGCCGTAGATTTTCAATTGCTGCACACGGAATTTACCGAAGTTGAGCAAGCTGTAAACAAGGAGCTATTCAAGGTTTACAGTTCAAAGGGCGGCACATTTTATGCCTAACCCCTGGAGGAACAGAGGGACACCATTCCAATTACCCGCTTGACGACAACTGCCCGCGACAGTTCGCCGCTACTCGGTCATGATCAATTGCCGACAGCAATGGACCGGCCATCTGTGGCAGGGCGGCTTTCCATCGTTCCCGATGGATGAAGCGTATCTGCTTGCCGCGGCCGGATATGGTGACCACATATTCCCTTGTCGCCAACCATTGATAGATTTGAAATTTCAATAAGTTGAACTGCATATCCTGGCAACGGAAAATATCAATTGACACCAGGTATTACCAAGGTTATACTCAATTCATGAAAACAGCTATCTCTATTCCGGACAAATTATTCAGCGCAGCTGATCAGTATGCGAAAAATCACGGTTTTTCACGCAGTCAATTATTCGCGAAGGCTGTTGAGCAATATCTTGAACAACACCCTTCCGACTACATTACTAAACAGCTCAATGAAATTTACTCATCTGAGCCGGCAGAATTGAATGAGGTTCTTTTAACTATGCAGTTCAGTTCGGTCGAAAAAGAAGAATGGTAATTAAACGAGGAGATATTTGGTGGGCAGTTCTCCCGGAGCCAGCTGGTTCGGGACCTGGTTACCGAAGGCCTGTACTTGTTATTCAATCAAACGAATTTAATGATAGTAAAATCAACACAATAATCGCCGTTGTAATTACGTCAAATACTCGTTTGGCAGCTGCTCCTGGCAACATCTTACTCCCTTCCAAAAAATCAAAATTATCCAAAGAAAGCGTAATTAACGTCTCTCAAATAATCACCATAGACAGGTCATATTTGACTGAAAAGGTTCACTCGCTTTCTAGCTCAATCGTAGCTCAGGTTGACGATGGATTGAGATTAGTTCTTAAATTATAACGAGTTATCATTCCAACAAGGCGCACTAACCGGAAAACAGAGGGACACCATTCCAATTCCCCGCTTGACGACAACTACCCGCAACCGTAGAATCGCCCCATGCCCAGAATTGCCCGTATCATCGCCCCCGGTATTCCGCATCACGTGACCCAGCGTGGAAATCGACGCATGGACACCTTCTTCTGCGACAAAGACTATCAGGCGTATCTGGCCCTGATGGCCGAATGGTGCGGAAAGTTCAACGTGTCGGTCTGGTGTTATTGCCTGATGCCCAACCATACCCACCTCATTGCCGTGCCGGAAACGGAAGAGGGGCTGCGGAGAGCGATTGGCGAGGCGCATCGTCGCTACTCGGTCATGATCAATTCCCGGCAGCAATGGACCGGCCATCTGTGGCAGGGTCGGTTTTCCTCGTTTCCGATGGATGAAGCGTATCTGCTTGCCGCCGCCAGATACATCGAGATGAATCCCGTTCGAGCGAAGCTCAGCCCTGATCCATACGCATGGCAGTGGAGCAGCGCCAAGGCCCATGCCGATGGCGCAGACGATATACTCGTGAAGGTCTCGCCTCTTTTGGAGATGGTTGGGAACTGGAAGTCGTTTCTGAAGGACACGGACGAAGAGGATGCAACCTTAATCCGCCGTCATGAACGCACTGGTCGAGCATTAGGGTCGGATTTCTTTCTCGAGTCGCTTGAGCTTGCTTTGATGCGAACAGTGAAACCACAGAAAGCCGGGCGAAAGAAGAAAACGGATAAATAGATATGGTGTCCGCATATTCCCACGCGTGCGCCAGTATCGCATTCCATTGTTCCGGTTTTATGACCCATGGTTGGGGTTCGTTCTTGGGCAACCTCTCGGTCGGCAGGTTATTGCAGTTGGGCATCAAGGAGACATCATGATGGTCAAACGTATGGATAACGTCGGCATCGTGGTAGAAGACATTGACGCCGCCATTGCGTTCTTCACCGAACTTGGCCTCGAGCTCGAGGGGCGCGCCCCCATCGAAGGAGACTGGGCAGATGGCGTAACCGGATTGCACGACATTCGCGTCGAGATCGCCATGATGCGCACGCCGGACGGTCACAGTCGGATCGAGCTATCCCGATTCCTTGCGCCGCCTGTGGTTGCCGATCACCGCCGCGCCCCGGTGAACGCTCTCGGTTACCTCCGCGTCATGTTCACCGTGGAGGACATCGACGATACGATCGCCCGGCTCGGCAAACGCGGCGCGGAGCTCGTCGGCGAAGTGGTCCGATACGAAGACATGTATCGGCTCTGCTACATTCGGGGCCCCGAAGGAATTCTCATCGGGCTCGCCCAAGAGCTCGGGCAGCAGCCTGCCCGATGAGCACATGCGAGGTGCAGACCTGAAGGGGAACGTACTCGCGGGGCGCCCGACTTTTATCCGCTTGTCCGTTTTTTCATGCTACTCGTCAAGCGCGCGGTATTCGCTCAGGAACTCCACAAACTGTTGCAAATGCAAAGGAGGCTGGGAGGTATTCGCCCATACGGCCTCAAAATCCAGGGTGATTTTGCTGGATTGTTTATCTGTCAGGACATACGCCTTGCTGTCGGATGATCGCAGTTTCGATTCGGGCAGGATCGCCGCTCCCAGGCCCAAAGCGGCCCACTCTTCCAGCACCTGATAGCTCAAGGCTTCGCCGGGATACTCGTTCAACTTGTGTCGGTGACTCCTGAAAAGGGCGCGGGTTGCCCGGGCAAGGCCGCATCCGTTCGGAACCATGACAAAGGTTTCTGCCGCAATATCCTCGAATTTGATCGTTCCCCTGCTCTCGTGATGGCTCGCGCCACGCGGAATATAGTACAGCGGTTCCCGGTACAAAAAGGCCCTGTTCCATGAGGGCTTGGCTGCATTCGCGACGCCGAGCACAAAGTCGAGCAGGCCCTCGTCCAGCATCCGGTACAACTCCGCCATATTCTGTTCGTGGAGAATGATCTTCACCTCAGGGTGCGTTGCCCGAAACTTTTCAAGCATGGGCACCAGCCAGTTCGCCCCGAGCAACGGCGAGATCCCGATACGCACCACCGTCCGCGACGGATGCACGAAGTTTCTGGCCTCATGGAGCAGTTCGGCCTGGGCGCTGAGAACCCTGTCAATAAACGGCAGGATGTATTCGCCGAAGGGTGTGGGCACCACCGTGCGCGTGGTCCGCGCGAACAACCGTTGCTCGAACTCCTGCTCCAACTGGGCAATGCCGTTGGATAACGTCGGCTGGGTTACGTAGCACTGTTCGGCCGCCAGGGTAAAGGAGCCTGTTTCGGCAACGGCTTGGACATATCTCAGTTGGTTCAAGTTCATATTTATTGTCTTTGGAAATAAATCAGATGCGAAAAGACAATTTCTCCTGAAGCGTCGGGGTGCGTATTGTCCCTGTATCAGCAATCCCGCTGAAAACGTATAACGCTAAAAGGAGAAAGACAATGGCTTACCTCGAAATTACCCTGAAAGTATCGGTCGCGAACCGTCCTGCCGCTGCCGGCGTGTACAACAAGTACAAGGATGCCTTCCTGAAGCAGATCAAGGGGGCGAAATCCAAGGAATTGCTCATCCGCGACGAAGACGTCCAGGTGCTGCACGGCTTCGCCAGCGTTGCCGATGCGGGCGCCTACCTCAAGAGCGATCTCTTTACCCGGGACGTTGTCAACGAGCTTCAACCCTATCTTGACGGTGCCCCTGAAGTGCGGATTTATGACGTCGCCTGACCCAAGATAAGGGGCATTGTCTCAGGACGATTTGAGAGTAGGCGATAACGCGGATCTTTTTGTTTTTGTATCTTTTTGGAGGCTAAATTGTTAGTGGCGAATTGTCGATAATGATATAAATTATCAACAGGAAACCTGGTTAGCATTCTTGCCGATGCCCTGGAGTGTGAGGAAGAGAGTTGTCGGGCTGATGTTCGGCGAGTTACCATCAGGGGGAGGTAGATCAATGTTAAACATTCAACGAATTCTGGTGCCAGTTGATTTTAATCGGCATAGCAACGATATAGCTGAATATGCCCTCGACATTGCCAAAAAATTGGACGCAAAACCAACCTTTCTGCACGTGGTTGAACATTTTGCCAAAATTGCAGGTTATACCGAGGGCTGTCCCACTTGTCTGACAGATGCGTATGAAGAGCTCTATGGTAGAGCGCAGAAAATGATGACTGCACTGCTTGAAAACAAGAGTGGCTGTTCGGGTGTGGTGCTCAGAGGAGAAGGGGACGCTGCCGATGACATTATTAAATATACAAAGGAACAGGGAGTTGGTTTAATAATTATCGGTACGCACGGTGCCAAGGGTATCGAACATGTTCTGCTGGGCAGTGTAGCGGAGCGAGTGTTGAAGGGTGCATCCTGCCCAATCCTGGTCTTCAACCCTTACAAGGGAGAGAGAAAATCGGTTCGACGCCAAGCCTAGGGCCTGCACAAGACGGTTATTCCTGTTTTTGCATGGAACCGTAAGATGGTGGTCATGATCTGGAACCCCGCATACTGCGGGGTTTTTGTTTGAAAAATTGTTTCTTCGGAAGGCAGGCAGAAGCATGATGAATAGCGTGAGGAAGGGAACATGAATGCATCAAACGTAACCAAGAGGATCATCCTTGATTTCTGGTTTGCCTTATTGCTGGTTATCGGGTTTTGTGGCTTGGCCGCCGGGGAGTCGCCCGTGGGAAACATGGCCATAAAGGGATACGATACCGTTGCCTATTTCCAGGCCGGAAAGGCAGTGAAGGGTGACGAGTCGTTCACTTACGATTGGCACAACCTGACCTGGTATTTCCAGACCAAGGAGAACATGGATCTGTTCGCGGCCAATCCGGAGAAATTCGCGCCGCAATATGACGGTTATTGCGCCTGGGCTCTGACGGAGAACCGGAAGGCCGTGACCGATCCAGAGGTGTGGAAGATCGTTGACGGCAAGCTGTACCTGAATTGCAGCCCGGCGGCCTACGAAAAATGGAGCAAGGACATCCCCGGTAACATCAAAAAGGCGGATGAAAATTGGCTCAAACTTGAGGCTTTTGCAAAATGATAATGGCTCGGGCTGCGGTTCGTAAGGCTACGGTTATTTGTTCTGTCATTTCAAGTGGTAGCGAGAAATCTCAACATTTAAGTCGATAAGATTTCCTCCTCGGTCGAAATGACACCACCCCGAACCGGTTCATTTTGCAAAAAGCTCACTTAACAGCCACAATTGATCGAGCCCGTCACCTCAGGTTGCATTGACAACGTCTTTGTCTACCTTACTTTTTTAACAAGAGGTAAGGGGAATACCTGAGTTGTGGTGCAGCTAATTCGGCAGCAATGGCATCGGTTCTTGCCTTGAAAAGAGAAAGCCATCGTTGATAAGTGTGTATCAGCTGCAAACGATGCCATGAGAAGGGCTCTATATATTGCATTGCGGGGAGGTGAACGTTATGCCTGAACTGAGATGCCCCGAGTGTGGAAATGAGTTGTTACCGTCAAAACTTCAAGACCTGACAGATCCATGCGTCTGTCAAAAATGTGGCAGAAATGTCTATTCGTGGTCGAAAGCAGAGGTAAAGATCAAGTGTTCCAAATGCGGCAAGGATAACAAAGCGACCATAATAAGATAAGTTTCTCACTATTGGTGTGGTCTGTGAGTATCAAGCAGGCAAGATGTCTGCAGTGAGAAAGCAGGCCTCTTCTATTGACAGAGGAAAGCGAAATAGACCAAAGAAGGATGGCTATCATGAAAACGATGACGGTTAGAGAAGTCAGCCGCGGCAGGAAAACAAAGGTAAACGCGACGACAACGTATCAAACAAGTTCCGGCGAGTGGGTTGCCGTGGTGGACGGAGCAGAATTTCGCGAGGCCTGTTCTTATGTGTGCCAGGACATTAAAAATTGTGCCTGCGAAAAATTGCAAATACAAGCAGACCTGGATGACGACGGAAAAGAATACAAGGTATTGAGCCAGTAATCTTGGATGCAAATTCCAACCAACCCAAACACCTTCGACAAAGCCGCAGACGTTTGGGTTCCGAGTCAAGTTACCGCCTTTTGACCTTCGCTCAGAGTCAAGCTCCGCATCAAGGGGTTCGTGAAACAAACAGTGGAGAATAACGGCCGTTCCAACGGGGAGAACCGGGTCTGTCTTCGCGACGAACGCACCGGCCGCTGGCTCCTATTTTCCCGGCCGCAGCGGGTGATCGTTGCCCGTCGACCGGACGAGGTGGGGGACTGCCTGGCCGAAGTCGAGCGGTTGGTGGCGAGCCAAGGCTGGGCCGCCGCCGGTTTTGTCGGCTACGAGGCGGCCCCGGCCTTTGACAGGGCGCTGGCGGTGCAGCCGGATGCCGGTTTCCCGCTGCTGTGGTTCGGCCTCTATCCCGCGCCGACCCCTATCCGCCTGCCACCACCGACCGCGCCGCTCCCCGACCTAAACTGGCGGGCCACGGTCGAAGAGACCGCCTTCCGCCAGGCCATCGATCGCGTCCAGGCCTACATCGCTGCCGGCGACACCTACCAGGTCAACTACACCTACCGCCTCCGCGCCCCCTTTGCCGGCAATCCCTGGGAGTTGTTCGCGGGGCTGGCCGCCGGCCATGAGCCGCCCTACGGCGGTTATCTCGCGACCTCGGACTGGGCCATCCTGTCGCTGTCGCCGGAACTTTTTTTCCGCCGCCAGGGAACAATGATCGAGTCGATCCCGATGAAGGGCACCATCGGCCGGGGCCTGACCGTGGCCGAGGACGCGCTCCAGGGCCAGCGGTTGTCTGCCAGCGGCAAGGATCGGGCCGAGAACGTGATGATCGTCGATATGGTCCGCAACGACCTCACCCGCATCGCCCGACCTGGAACGGTGCGGGCAACGGAGCTGTTCGCGGTGCAGCGCTACCCGACCCTGTGGCAGATGGTCTCCACGGTGGCGGCCGAAACCGATGCCTCCTTGGCCGATACCTTCGCCGCCCTGTTTCCTCCGGCCTCGATCACCGGCGCGCCCAAGGCCCGCACCATGGCCATTATTAATGAGCTGGAGACCGCGCCCCGACGCATCTACACCGGCACCCTCGGCTTTGTGCTGCCCGATGGCCGGGCCCAGTTCAACGTCGCCATCCGCACCCTGTTGCTCGACCGGCAACGCGGCCTGGCCGAATACGGGGTGGGCGGCGGCATCACCGCCGATTCCACCGCCGCCGGCGAGTGGGAGGAGACCCGGATCAAGAGCCTGATCTGCCGGAGCCGGCTCCCGGACTTTTCCCTGCTCGAAACCCTGCTCTGGGCCCCGGAGGCGGGCTTTCTCTACCTTGCCGAGCATCTGCGCCGCTTGCTCGGGTCGGCGGGTTATTTCGCCTACTCGTGCACCGAGGCCCAGGTGCGGCAGGCCCTGGACGCGGCGGCGGCCGGGTTCGGCGACGTGTCGCAACGGGTGCGGCTGCTGCTCGACCGGCTGGGACGGTTGCGGATCGAGGCGAGGTCCCATGTCCCGGCCGACATCAGCCGGCCGGTGCGGGTTGCCCTGGCGCCCAAACCCATCGACGAGCGGGATGTCTTCCTCTACCACAAAACCACCCGTCGCCAGGTCTACGAACACCTCCGCGCCGCCTGCGGTCCGGAGGTGGACGATGTCCTGCTCTACAACCGCCACGGCGAAGTTACCGAAACCACCATCGCCAATATCGTGGCGACCATCGACGGCCGCGATGTCACGCCGCCGGTGTGCTGCGGCCTGCTGGCCGGCACCTGCCGCCAGCACCTCCTGGCCAGCGGCCAGGTGACCGAGCGGGTGCTCACCGTCGAGGAGATCCGCAACCTCGACACCTTCACCCTGATCAACTCGGTCCGGGGCCGGTATCCCGCCCGGCTGATCTCTCCTGGTTGATCGTCGCTGTTGTTCCGCCACATCGGCTATTCTGTTTGACCTATTCAATATTAATCACTATGATTAACTAAATAACAAATTGCATCAGGGAGAAACGGTCACTCCAGCCGATCGGTAAGATCGACGTCAAGGGTGCCGATTCCGACAAGATCAAGTTCCAATAGAGGAGATGCAACAACATGGCACAGACTGGAACCAAAGTGCTGACCGCACATGTACCACTTCCGTTGGCTGAGAAGGTTGATCTGATGGCCCAACGGCTGGAACGCTCGCGCGGCTGGATTATGAAGCAGGCGCTATCGGCCTGGCTTGAGCAGGAAGAAGAGCGCGAACGGCTGACCCGTGAAGCCCTTGCCGACGTGGATGCCGGCCGTGTCATCGACCACCAGGCCGTGCAGACGTGGGCCGATAGCCTGAATAATACCAATGAACCGCTGCCGGTGCCGCGCTGATGGAGTTGAAGTGGACCAGTAAAGCGCTTTCCGATTTAGCGTGTCTGTACGAATTCCTGGCCCCGGTGAACAAGCCGGCTGCGGCGCGAACAGTCCAGGCGCTGACCAAAGCCCCGAGCATCCTCCTGATCAATCCGTCCATCGGCGAACAGCTCTTCGAGTTCGAGCCGCGTGAGGTCAGGCGGCTGCTCGTCGGGCAGTACGAGATGCGCTACGAGATTCAGGAAACGACCATCTATATGCTGCGACTGTGGCACACCAGGGAAAATCGTTGATTTAACCGGTTTAACATACGATTTTTTTCGGTTTCGTGAGCTGACCCCTCGTTCGCCATCGCTTTGGGGGTCTTTTCCTCAACGGTGGGTAAAAAAATCGCCAAAACCGCATTTTCCGCTTCAAATCTTGCCCGTTTCAGGGTAGGGTCCCGGTTCTTTTTGCGCACCGCTCAATTCCGGCAACCATCCCCGGCGTATCCACAGGCCACGATATTCTTGTCCCCCTCGTGGCCGTCTTTTTTCTACAGGAAGTGAACCCATGCTCCAAGCCACCAACATCGCGCTCTCCTATGGCAAGCGCGTCATCTTCAAAGACGTCAACATCAAGTTTACCCACGGCAACTGCTATGGCCTGATCGGGGCCAACGGCGCCGGCAAGTCGACCTTTCTCCGTATCCTCGCCGGCCAGAAGGAGCCGGACAAGGGCGAGGTCTCCATCGATCCCAAGGAGCGGATCGCCGTGCTCCAGCAGGACCAGTTCGTCTACGACGAGGAGACCGTGCTCAATACCGTCATCCGCGGCCACAAGCGGCTCTACGATGTCATGCAGGAGCGCGAGGCCCTCTACGCCCAGGCGGAACTCTCCGAGGCCGACGGCATGCGCTGCGGCGATCTCGAGGTCGAGTTCGGCGAGATGAACGGCTACGAGGCCGAGTCCGAGGCCTACGTGCTCCTGAGCGGCCTGGGCATTTCCGAGGAGATGGGCAGCCTCAGGATGAAGGAGCTGGACGGCGGCGACAAGGTGCGGGTGCTGCTGGCTCAGGCCCTGTTCGGCAACCCGGATATCCTCCTGCTGGACGAGCCGACCAACAACCTCGACGTCAAGTCCATTGCCTGGCTGGAGGAGTTCCTCATCCGCTTTGCCAACACGGTCATCATCGTCTCCCATGACCGCCATTTTCTCAACCAGGTCTGCACCCACATGGCGGATATCGATTTCGGCCAGATCCGGGTCTATGTCGGCAACTACGATTTCTGGTATCAGGCCAGCCAGCTGACCCTCCAGCAGAAGCAGCAGGAGAACAAGAAAGCGGCGGCCAAAGTGGCGGAATTGAAGGAATTCATCCAGCGGTTCTCCTCCAATGCCTCCAAGGCCAAGCAGGCCACCTCCCGCAAGAAGCTGCTCGATAAAATCACCATCGAGGAGATGCCGGTTTCCTCGCGCAAATACCCCTGGATCGTCTTCAAACCGGAGCGGCCCTGCGGCAATGTCATTTTGGAGGTCGATGGCCTCTGCAAGACCGTCGAGGGGGTGGAGGTGCTGAAGGATCTCACCTTTTCGGTCAACAAGGGCGAGAAAATCGCCTTTGCCGGTACCTACAGCCTGGCCAAGACCACCCTGTTTCAGATTTTGATGGGGGAACTTACGCCGGACGCGGGCAGCTTTCGCTGGGGCCAGACCATCACCACCGCCTATTTTCCCAAGGAAAACAGCGGCTTTTTCAGCGACAACCTGACCCTGCTCGAGTGGTTCCGTCAGTTCATCCCGCCCAGCGAGGGCGAGAGTTTTTCCCGCGGCTTTCTCGGGCGGATGCTTTTTTCCGGCGACGAGGTGACGAAGAAGACCAACGTGCTCTCCGGTGGAGAAAAGGTGCGTTGCCTGCTGGCGCGGATGATGTTGACCGGGGCCAATGTGCTGATCTTGGATGAGCCGACCAACCATCTGGACCTCGAATCGATCACCTCGCTCAACAACGGCCTGATCGCCTATCCCGAGGTGCTCCTCTTTGCCTCCCACGACCATGAGTGCGTGGCCACGGTGGCCAACCGGATCATCGAGATCGGCCACAAAGGCTGGATCGACAAGATGATCAATTTCGACGACTATCTGGCCGACGAAGCCCTGGCTGCCCAGCGCGAGGAGATCTACCACCAGGAAAAACGCCGGTAGGGGGATTTCTTTGCACGGAGATCGGATGTACTCGGTTTAAGCGGCCACGGTTCTGATTGGAATGACAGCCGAAAAGACTCGCCATTTCTGGATTCATATCGCGGGCATGGCCCGCTCCGCTCCGTGGGGCATGCGCAAGGAGCGGTCTATGCCCGCGAAAAAGCTCGATCTTGTGTGGCTTTCCTTTTCCAAAGCAAAGGTTTTCCGGCTATTGCCTTTATATGACACAGGAGAAGGTTGGTTGACCGGGAGACCGAATCGGAACTATCGGCTGGCCGTGGCCAGTTTCAGGGCCAACCCGGCGAAGACGGCGCCGGCGGTCCGGTTGAGCAGGATCTGCGCCCGCTCGGAGCGACGCAGCCATTGGCCCAGTGTTCCGGCCAAGAGGCTGATGGCGCCGAAGACGAGGATGGTGGCGAGGATGAAGATGGCGCCCAGTGCGCCCAGTTGCAGGGACAGCGATCCCTTGGCCGGATCGATGAACTGCGGCAGGAAGGCGAGAAAGAAGAGGGAGACCTTGGGGTTGGTCACGTTCATGACGATGCCGCGCAGATAAAACCGCCCCAGGCTGATTTCTGGGGCAGACGCGCTGTCCAGCCTGCTCGCCCCGGCCCGGAAGGCCCCCCAGGCGAGATAGAGCAGATAGGCCGCGCCCGCGAACTTGAGCAGGTTGAAGGCCAGGGCCGAGGCCTGGAAGACGGCGGCCACGCCCAGGACCACGGCCCCGGTGTGGACGATGAGGCCGGTGCACAGACCCAGCGTCACCACGATCCCCACCAACCGACCCTTGATCGCCGACTGGGTGAGCACGAAGAGGTTGTCCGGTCCCGGTGCCAGGGCGAGAAGAAGGGAGGCGGAGGCGAACAGGGTGAGGGTGTGCGGATCGAACATGGCAGTATGATGAGAAAAAAATGATAGTTCGTGGGCACGCGTCTTTGCGTGCCCGCTGATTCCTGGTGGGCAAACGATACTGCTGTGCCCACCCTATAAAAAATGGTGGCAATGCCATGCCGGTCAGCCCAGCAGTTCCTTGACCTTCGCTGCCAGCGCCTTGCTCAGCTTGCGGTGCTCCTCGCCTTCCCAATGGATCCCGTCCAATGGGCTGGAAACGATCACCGTGGCCGTGTCCAGGTAGTCGCAGCCCAGTTCCTTGGCCACCCGTTCATAGTGGCCGGCAAATTTTTGCGATTTGCTCTCGGCGTCCTCGAACATCTCGGCATATCCCGTGAGGGCTGCGAGCGGCGGCGGCGCCAGGAGCAACACCGGCGGACTCTGGCCTCCCCTTCCGGACAGACTCGCCTGCACCACCCGAACCAGCACCCCAGCACCCTGGGCAATATCGAACGCGGACAGGCTGAACCGTTTCTTGAGATCGTTCGTCCCCAGTAGAATGATGACCAGGTCCAGCGGCCGATGCGATTCCAGACAGGGAATCAGGTAGTCGCGTCCGTTCTTGTACCCTTCGATGGGATCGTCCCACACAGTTGTCCGGCCGCCCAACCCCTCTTCGATCACCTCGTAGCCATGTCCCAGCGTTTGGCCCAACACCCGGGGCCAGCGGGTGGCCTCGTCGAGACGCTCGTAGGTGCCAGGGTCGCAGCCCCAGGTGTTGGAATCGCCGTAGCAGAGAATACGCATCATTACGTGGAGTTCCTTTGCGTTGTTGACCTGGTTGCTGAAGGTTACAGCATCCCCAGGAGTTGCCCCAGGCTGATCACCAATTGGCCATGGCCCTCGTGAATATAGATCCCCAGTTGGGCAATGAGGGAGTAGGCGAAGGCGAACTGCGCCAAGGCGAACCCTGCCACGGTAAACTGGCTGACGCTGACCAAGCCGATGCCGAATTGCGAAAGGGTGAAGATGCCCCAGGCGAACTGACCGATGGCGATGATCCCCTTGGCCGGCACCGGGACGCGGTTCGGCCGGTACTTGAAGGAGATGTGCAGCAAGGGGAGCCCTATTAAAGTGGTCTTGGATTTGAATTCAAACCCGTAGCCATCCCATTGCACTTTCGCAGGGTAGGGCGCCCCGCAATGGGGGCACGACATGGCTTGTTCGGAAATCTCGTGTCGGCATTCTCGGCAGGGTTTCATCATTTCGTCGTTGGGATGCTTCGCTTGCTTTTTTTTTCGCCCACAGGGGTGGGCTCTTACACCCTCTTGTCGTGCCCCTCGGACCGTAGGAGCCCGGCCCTCCGGGCGATACAATTCGTCGCAGGCCGGTAAATTGAGTCCAACGATGCTGGTTGGTCTCCTATTCACGGATGCGCCTTTCCTTTACCCCCACCGGATGTTCTGGTTCGCTTCGTACCCGGAAAGAATTGCGGCAGCAAATCCTTCGAGGCCAACAACAGTTCGTCAAGCATCGGCCTGGCCTTTTCCGGGAGGATCGCCATCTCGTCGATCAGTAGCGCCTGCAAGGCCTTGTCGCGGTCGCCGGTCACCGCTGCATCAACCACCAGCTCCTGCCAAACGAACCGCTTCTCCAGCAGGGCCTTGAGCAGCGGTGGCGCCTCGCCCATGACCAGGGGCCGCACGCCCGCCGAGTCGGTGACCGCCTCGACCTCCACCTCGGCGGTGGCCGGCAGATTGGGGATGGCGCCCTGGTTGGCGATATTGGCGATGCACACCATCCGTCTGCCGGCAGCCATGGCCGCGATCATCGCCGCCACCCCCTCGCCGGTCACGGTGCTGTCCTTTTCCGTGGGCATCTCCATCTCCGCCAGGATGGCCTGGTAACGGCTCAGAAAACGCTTCCGGGTGTCCGGCGTTGTCCGCGTCCGCTTGGGCAGGGGCTGGGTCGCATCGTAGCCGTGCTCCCTGGCCGAGGCCGCCAGCCCGGGCGGCAGATCGGCCTGCCCGGCCACCTGGGTGGGGAAGGGGGTGAACTCCAGGGTGTGCGGGTCGTCGGGGTAGACGATCCGGTGGCCGTAAATGGCCGAGAGCCCGCTGCTCAGCACATGGCGTGACGGCGGCGGGCCCGTCCGGGTGCGGCGCAGCAGTTCCGGCAGGATGTCCGTGCCGCGGTGGCGCATCTGGGTGAACCAGTGGTAGTGATTGGTGCCGATCCAGCGGCATTCAAGTTCGTCGGGGGGCAGGCCGAGCAGTTGGGCCGCGTCGACGATGCCGGTCTGCACCCCGTGGCAGATGCCGATGGCGGTGATGGCGGTGTATTTGTGCAGGGCGCGCATCAGCACCGCCATGGGGTTGGAGTGGTTGAGCAGGATGACCCCGGGGCAGCGCGCCTCCATCTCCCGGCAAATGGCGAGGTAGGCCGGGATCGACCGCAACCCCATCATCATCCCCGCCGGGCCGCAGGTGTCGCCGATAACCTGGTGGATGCCGTACTTGGCCGGGATATGCATGTCGGCGCTGTGGTAGCGGGACCCGTAGACGTCGGCGGTGATTGAGGCGCCGCTGCCGCCGATGGACGAGATCGCGAAATCGGCACCGTCCACCGCCTCGGCCAGGTCGACGGTCGCCCGGATGCGCAGGTTCGCGCCGTACCTTGCGGCAAGCTGGCGACCAAACGCGGCCATGAGCTCCACCTTCTCCAGGTCGAGGTCGTAGAGCACCACCTCCGAACCGGCGAGTTCCTCCTCCAGGGCGATGTCATTGAGCAATCTGGGGAAGTAGAGGCTTCCCCCGCCGAGGCAGACAATTTTTACGGATGGCATGGCTTCTGATTTTTGAGGTTTTTGCAAAATGAATGGCGCAGATGCTGTCATTTCGACAAGGGAGAAATCTCATTGCCTAGAAGGTCGAGATTTCTCGCTATCGCTCGAAATGACGACATACATTACCCCAGCCTTACGGGACGCGAGTGGGGCGCACGGTATGATATTGTCATTTTGCAATATGCTCTTCTAAAAAGGTTTTCGGGGGAATCCTGACCTTGACCAATGGCTGACGGGTTATAACCCGAGGCGCTTGGCTTGGTTGTCGAGGTTTTAGCCCGGGCCGGAAAATCGATTGGTACTTCGAATCGTACACCAAATTTTCAAGTTTTCATAATCCCCGACTGGTTCTCGATGCCACAAAAACGCAAAAAGATGCTTAATTTGATCCCTATCAACTGATTGATCCGGCAATATCCAAACTTTCCCATCTGCGCACCAGGAGGGACGTTATGCCTGCAAGCGATCTGTACGACTTGGTCATTATTGGCGGCGGTCCCGGCGGCTTTACGGCCGGCATTTATGCCAAACGGGCGGTACTTAAAACCGCATTGATCGAAAAGGGGGCCATCGGCGGCCAGATGACCCTGACCGAGATGGTGGAAAACTGGCCGGGTCTGGAAAGCATTCCGGGGATGGAATTGTCCGAACGGTTTCTTGCGCATGCCCAATCCTACGGTCTGGAGGTGATCTCCCAGGAGGTGGTCGCCATTGAACCGGGACTAGACCATCATACCGTGCGGCTGGCCGACAACCGCATCATCCCGACCCATGCGGTCATTATCGCCACCGGTGGCAGCCCGCGCAAGCTCGGTATTCCCGGAGAAAAGGAATACTACGGCAAGGGGGTCTCCTACTGTGCGGTTTGCGACGGGTTCTTCTTTCGCAACAAGACCGTGGTGGTGGTCGGCGGCGGTGACAGCGCCACCGAAGAGTCGCTGTACCTGGCCAAACTGGCCAACAAGGTCTACCTGGTGCATCGCCGCGATACCTTCCGGGCCGGCATGATTCTCCAGGAACGGGTCAGGGAACAGAAGAAGATTGAAGTGATCTGGAACACCGCAGTCAAGTCCATCGAGGCGGACGGCCATGGCGTGAACGGGGTGGTGCTCGAACACCTCGTGACCGGCGAGCAGCGGACCTTGCCCACGGACGGCATCTTCATCTTTATCGGCTTTACCCCCAATAACCAACTGGTCCCCGCCAGCACCGCGATGGATGCCAACGGCTATGTCATCACCGATGAAACCTGTGAAACCAATATTCCCGGTATTTTCGTGGTGGGTGATCTTCGCCATAAATTCGGCAAACAGATCGTGATCGCCGCCGGCGAAGGCGCCACCGCGGCCCTGGCTGTGGCCCATTTCGTGGACCGCAAGAAAGGAGAGCGTTGATTGAGTGGGGCCGCAAGGAGGCGCGGATTTCATTTTTCGGGTCGGAGGGGGGTGCCTACGATGGTTCCCATGCTCCAGCGTGGGGAACCCGGTCAAGACGCTCCGGCGTCTTGCCATACGGACGCAGGAGCGTCCAAGGCATCCATTCCAGAGCGTTGGAACGGTCAAGCAAACCGTCAAAGATGGGTGGTGTTGGCGTCTTCTGCCAACGTCTCTCTGTTCACGCCAGCCTGCCGCCGTGGGGCTGGCCGGCATAGAGGCGGCCGTTGCGGGTGGCGAGAAAGTCGTCGAGGCGGATCTGCTCCTGCTTGATGAATCCCCGGCTGGGGAGAACGCCGTTGCGCACCAGTTCCACCACCGCGCAGATTGAGGCGGCGGTGGTCCAGGCGATGGTCCGCCGCATCCCTCCCACCAGTTTTCGCGGTGAGTAGACCCGGACAAATTCTTCCCGGGACAGACTCCCCCCCATCCAGCCTTCGGCCGAGGCATGGATGTAGACCACATCCTCGCTTACCGGCGGTTTGGCGTTGACCAGGATCCGGCCGGCGGCCAACCGGTCTTCCCGCATCAGCAGTTCATGGAGAAAAAAATTCATCAGGGCGGCATGGCCGGGATAGCGGATCGATTTGTAGTCAAGATTCTCCACCTGGCCGTCGAAGGTCTCGCACATGGTGCCCAGGCCGCCGGAGGTGGTGAAGGCTTCGAGCTGCAACCCGTAGATGACGATCTTTTCCAGCCATTCCAGCGGAGAGACCCATTTGCGCACCCCGTCCTCGATCACTTCGCAGTCGTTGAGGTATTCGTTGACCACGCCTTCGGGCGACCAATTGAAGGCGTAGCCGAGCAGTCCGGTGGGATGCTTGGGCAGGGCGCCGACCCGCAGCCGGATGTTGCGCACCCGGTCGAATTTCCTCGCCAGCGAGGCCCCGACAATGGCGATGAAGCCAGGGGCGAGCCCGCACTGCGGCGCTATGACGCTGCCGGCGTTTCGGCTGAGCTGCCTGATTTCGGCGGTGGTGCGCACGTCCTCGGTGAGGTCGAAGTAGTGGGCCCCGGATTCGGCGGCCACCCGCGCCACCCCGAGGTTGCATTGGTACGGCAGGCAGGAGACCACCGCGTCGTGGCCGCGCAGGGCCTTCGCCAGTTCGGCCGCGTTGGCGATATCGAGTTCCCGCACCGGGAAGGGGAAGGTGGTGGTGACGTTCAAGGCGGCCGCTGCCACCTTGAAGCCGGTTTCATGGAGCAGGAGGGCGACCAGGTGACCGACCTTGCCCAGACCCAGAACCAGGATGGAGTCGAGGGGCTTGTTCATGGCAATTCTCCGACTAAGGGGTGATGAGGTGGTGCAATTTAAGGATGATACTTCCGAGACGTCACCTATGATCGATCGTGCCGACGCTCCTGCGTCCGTAGGACGAGACGCTGGAGCGTCTCTTGACCTGTTCCCACGCGGGAGCATGGGAACTATCGTCCCGCATGAGCCTCAGGGGGGTAGTGGGCAAAGATTTTTCACGATTTCATTGCCGTTTCACCGGCTGTCCCCATAGTAGTTGTATAACCATCAGGCGAAGGGTTTTCACGATCTTGTCAGAGCAATGTGAGGAGCGTGCCATGGCTACCACCACCGAATTGACCGACTACATGGGGTTTCAGGACCTGCTGGACGACGAGGAAAAACGGGTGCAACAGATCGCCCGTTCCTTTGTCAACGAGCAGGTGCTGCCGATCATCGACCGTCATGCCCAGGACGAGACCTTTCCCGCCCACCTGGTGCCGCTCATGGCGGGGCTCGGCTTTTTCGGCCCGACCCTACCCGCTGAATACGGCGGCGCCGGCCTCTCGCCGGTGGCCTACGGGCTGTTGATGTACGAGCTGGAGCGCGGCGATTCCGCCTTGCGCAGCCTGGCTTCGGTGCAGGGGGCCCTGGTCATGCACCCTATCTTCGCCTACGGCAGCGAGGCCCAGAAGCGGGACTGGCTGCCGCGACTGGCCAGGGGCGAGGCCATCGGCTGCTTCGGACTGACCGAACCGGAATTCGGCTCCAACCCGGCCGGGATGCGAACCAGGGCTGTGCGCGAACCGGGCGGCAAGTGGCGCCTCAACGGCAGCAAGCTGTGGATCACCAACGGTTCGATCGCCGATGTCGCGGTGATCTGGGCCCAGACCGACGACGGCATTCGCGGCTTTCTCGTCGAGCGCGGGACCCCCGGCTTCTCGGCCACGCCGATCAAGGGCAAGTGGAGCCTGCGGGCCTCGGTCACCGCGGGACTGCTCCTCGACAACGTGGTGGTGGATGAGGAGCGGGGCCTGCTGGCCGGGGCCATCGGTCTCAAAAGCCCCTTCGGCTGTCTCAACCAGGCGCGCTACGGCATCGCCTGGGGGGTGCTGGGGGCCGCCGATCATTGCTACCAGACCGCGTTGACCTATGCCCTGAACCGGGTCCAATTCGACCGCCCCATCGCCTCCTTCCAGTTGCAGCAGGAAAAGCTGGCGGACATGGTCACCGAACTGACCAAGGGCCAGTTGCTGGCCCTCCATCTGGGGCGGCTCAAGGAACGCGGCCAGGCGACCTCGGCCCGGATTTCGCTGGCCAAGCGCAACAACGTCCAGGCGGCGCTGACCATTTGCCGCACCGCCCGGGCCATGCTCGGCGCCAACGGCATCACCGGCGCCTATCCGATCATGCGCCACGCGGCCAATCTGGAGTCGGTTTATACCTACGAGGGCACCCACGACATGCACACCCTGATCATCGGCGAGGCGGTGACCGGCATCGCCGCCTATCGCGGCTGACTGGCGGGGCTTGGACCCAATTGGCCGGCCACAACGACCAATGAAAAAGGGGCACGGCGCGCCGTGCCCCTACCCGGCATGGCACCGCTACCGGAACCAACATCGTTCATAGAATAATCAGCCTACAGCTCGAAGCGGATGCCCTGGGCCAGGGGCAGGGTGGTGCCGTAGTTGATGGTGTTGGTCTGGCGGCGCATATAGCTCTTCCAGGCATCCGAGCCCGATTCCCGGCCGCCGCCGGTCTCTTTCTCGCCGCCGAAGGCCCCGCCGATCTCCGCCCCGGAGGTGCCGATGTTGACATTGGCGATGCCGCAATCCGAGCCGGCCGCGGAAAGGAACCGTTCGGCCTCGCGCAGGTTGTCGGTGAAGATCGCGGAGGACAATCCCTGGCGAACGTCGTTGTGGAGTTCGATGGCGTTGTCGACCGGGCCGCTGTATTTGATCAGGTAAAGGATCGGGGCAAAGGTCTCCTCCTGGACGATGGGCATGCTGTTCTCCGCCAGCGCCAGCACCGGCTCGACATAACAGCCGGATTCGAATCCCGGCCCGTTGAGCACCCGGCCGCCGCAGAGGATGGTCCCGCCCTGCTGCCGCAAGATCCGCAGGGCCTCCAGGTAGGCGGCCACCGCCTCGCGGTCGATCAGCGGGCCGACATGGTTGCGCTCGTCGAGCGGCGAACCGATCCGCAGCGAACCGTAGGCCGTGCGCAGGGCTTCCACCACCCGATCGAAGATCGACTCGTGCACGATCAGCCGCCGTACCGTGGTGCAGCGCTGGCCGGCGGTGCCCACCGCGGCGAAGACGATCGCCGGAATGGCCAGGGCGAGGTTTGCCTGCGGGGTGAGGATGATGGCGTTGTTGCCGCCCAACTCCAGGATGGTTCGCCCCAGCCGGCCGGCGACGATGCCGGCGGCGTGGCGACCCACGGCAATGGAGCCGGTGAGTGACACCAGATCCACTTCCCGGTCGTGCAGGAGCAGCTCCCCCATGGTGGCGCCGCTGCCGATCACCAGGTTGAACAACCCTTCGGGCAGGTTGTTGGCGCTGATCACCTCGGCCAGGAGATGCTGGATGGCGATGGCGGTGAGCGGCGTCTTCGAGGAGGGTTTCCACAAACAGGTGTCGCCGCAGACCGTGGCCAGCATGGCGTTCCACGACCAGACCGCCACCGGGAAGTTGAAGGCGGTGACGATCCCCACCACCCCGAGGGGATGGTATTGCTCGTAGAGGCGATGCTCCGGTCGCTCCGAGGTCATGGTGTGGCCGTAGAGCTGGCGCGATTGGCCCACGGCGAAATCGCAGATATCGATCATCTCCTGGACCTCGCCCAATCCTTCCTGGAGGGATTTGCCCATCTCCAGGGAGACCAGGGTGCCCAGCGACGTTTTCCCGGCCCGCAGGGCCTCGCCGATCTGGCGCACGATATCGCCCCGCTTGGGCGCCGGCACGGTGCGCCAATACCTGAACGCCTCCTTGGCAACGGTCACGCACTCCCGGTAGTCCGCTTCCGAGGCCAGGTAGACCGAGGCCAGCACGCGACCGTCCACCGGCGACACCACCGCCATCTCGCCGTTTTCCGTGGTGCGGTTCCAGTTCCGTCCGGTCGAGGCCCCCTGATTTTTCCTGTGGATACCCAGCGCGTCGAGAATTTCCATCGCTCTTTCCTCCCTGGCCATGATCGTTGTTGCCGGCCGATCTGGTCCAGCCGTGTTGGTTTTGATGGTTCCAGCGCTCCAGCGTTGGAACCATCGAGCATGCAACCACGATGTAATCAAAATCTACCGCACCCCTGGTGGAAGTCAACGGGCCCACCCGTCAAATCCAGGCGTTATTGCGCGAATTTTCACCTTGATTTGACGGGTGGCCTCCTGATCCTTATAAAAAAGAAAGAGCAAGGTCTGGAGGCTCACCGGACGCCGGCCAGGCGAGGCGATCCGCTTGATCCGAGGGGAGTGAACGGAGGTGGCCGATGAACCGGCGGGGATTTGTGTTGTTCCTGATCGGCCTGGCCCTGGTTGGCCGGGAAAGCGGGGCCGGTCGGGGAGAGGAGGACGACATGCGCAAGGCACGACAGCGGATGGTCAAGGAGATCGAGCAGGACGTGCTGTCCACGTCCTCGTATATCGGCCGGGGCCAACTCGGCGAGGAGGTCATGCGGATCATGGCCGAGGTGCCCCGGCACGAGTTCGTGCCGCCGGGCGAGCGGGATGCCGCCTATATCAACGCGCCGCTGCCGATCGGCTACGGCCAGACCATCTCCCAACCCTACATCGTGGCCCTGATGACCGATCTGCTCGCCGTGGCCAGGGAGGCCAAGGTCCTTGAGGTGGGCGCTGGATCGGGCTATCAGGCGGCCATTCTCTCGCATCTGGTCCGGGAGGTCCACTCCATCGAGATCATCCCCGAACTGGCGCGAAGCTGCCGCGAGCGGATGCAGCGGCTGGGCTACGCCAACGTCACCATCCACGAGGGTGACGGCTATTACGGCCTGGAAAGCGAGGCCCCCTTCGATGCCATCGTGGTCACCGCCGCCGCTTCCTACATCCCGCCGCCGCTGGTGCGCCAGTTGAAACCGGGCGGTCGCCTGGTGATTCCGGTGGGCACGCCCTTTGCGGTGCAGCACCTGATGGTAGTCGAGAAAAGCCTCCAGGGGAAGATCTCGATGCGCCAGGTGCTGCCGGTCCAGTTCGTGCCCCTGACCGGGCAGCGGGAGCAGACGGTCCATTGATGCCGGGCAACGGGCGGGGCATCCTGCTGGCCGTGGCGCTGCTCTCCGGCGCCTCGCTCGGCTACGAGCTGTTGCTGCTGCGGTTTTTCGCCCTCATGTACTGGGATCATTTTGCCCACCTGATCATCAGCATGGCCCTGCTGGGATTCGGTGTCTCGGGCACGGTGCTGGCCCTGGCGCAGCACCGGTTGCTCCCGTCCTTTCGCCGCTCGTTCTTTCTGTGCGCGCTCCTTTTTGCCTGCGCCTTGCCGGTGGCCACCTCCCTGGCCAGCCGGATCGGCTTCAACCCGCCCGAGGTGATCTGGCAGGGCGGCCAACTGGCGCGCCTGGCCGCGGTCTTTCTCGTCGCCACCGTGCCCTTTCTCTGCGCCGGTCTGGGTATCGGCCTGACCATGCGCTGGTGGACCGGGGCGGCGGCGCGGATCTACCGGGCCGACCTGTGCGGGGCCGCTGTCGGCGCCCTGTTGCTGATGGGGTTGCTGTACGTGCTGGCGCCGCAGGATGCGGTCCGGGTCCTGGCCCTGATGGGGTTAGGGGCCGCGCTGCTCGGAGGCGGGGCGGGGATGGGGTGGGGCGGACGTTTCGGCCTGGCGGCCGCCGCCCTGATGATCGGGCTGTGGCCGGGTTCGTTGCTGGCGCCGGCCATGTCGCCGTACAAGGGGCTCTCGCAGGCCCTGCTTGTTCCTGGCGTCCGGATCGCGGCGGCACAACGTTCGCCCACCGGCGAATTCGCGGCCCTGATTGCCGCCGGCGTGCCCTTTCGGTATGCGCCGGGGTTGAGCCTGCTGGCACCGGCCGGACCGCCCGAGCAGTTGGCGCTCTTCCGCGACGGCCATTTTGCCGGGGTGGCGCTGCGCGGTGCGGACAACTCTTCGGAGCTGGATTTTCTTCGCTGGACCCCGATGGCATTGCCCTATGTGTTGGTGGCTCACCCCCGGGTGCTGGTGGTGGGGGCCGGCGGCGGGGCGGATGTCGGGCACGCCTTGAGCGAGGGCGCGATTCGGGTCGACGGGGTCGAACCCCACCGCGAACTCACCGGCCTGGTGGCGGATTGCTTGGGTCCTTTCGCCGGCGCCATCTCGGCGCCCGACAGGGTCCGGCTGCACCAGGGCGATATCCGGGGGTTCCTGGCCGGGACGGAAGCCGCTTACGATCTCATCCAGATCTCGCCGTTCGGCTCGGCCGCACCATCGCCAGTGGGCGGCCATGCCCTGGAAGCGTCCACCCTTTACACCGTCGAGGGGCTGCACTTGGCCCTGGCCCGCCTCTCGCCGCACGGCCTGCTGGCCATGACCGTGCCCTTCGAGCTGCCGCCCCGGATCGCGGTCAAGCTGACCGCCACCCTGGCCGTGGCCCTGAAGCGGCTTCATCACGGCATCGAGCCTTCCCGCCATGTCGCCATCATTCGCACCTGGAACACGGCCACCGTGGTGGCTTCCCGGTCGCCGCTCTCGGAAGGGCAACAGGCCGCGATCCGCGAGTTCTGCCGTTCACGGGCCTTTGACCTCGACTGGCTGCCGGGCATCGAACCGGCCGAGATCAACCGGATCAATGTCCTCGATCAACCCTATCTCACCCATGCGGCCCAGGCGATCTGGCAGGGACAGCCGATCCGGCAAGCGCCCGCCTTCAACCTGACCCCGGCCACCGACGATTGCCCCTGGTTCGGCCATTTCTTCCGCTGGTCCTCCTTTGCCGCCCTGTGGAACCAACGGGCCGCCGGCACCGCCGCCCTGCTCGAATGGGAATATCTGCTGCTGTGGATGTCCCTGGCCGTGGCCCTGGCCATCAGCCTGCCGGCCATCCTCTGGCCGCTGCGGCCGTTTGCCGGGACCGGCGGCCATGGGGCGGCAGGGCAAGGGCTCCGGGCCCTCTATTTTTCCGCCCTGGGGTTGGCCTTCTTTTTTCTCGAAATTGCCTTCATGCAGCAGTTCGTCTTGTTCTTGAGCCACCCGATGATCGCCATGGCGGTGATCGTGCCGTCCTTTCTCTTCTTTGCCGGCATCGGCAGCGGGGTTGGCCCAAGACTGGCCGAGCGCACGACCTTGCTCGGCCGTTTTCGACTGGGGGGCCGGCCGGTGGCCTTGGCCGTGCTGGCCCTGGTCCTCGTGGCCGCCGGGTATCTGTGGCTGCTGCCCCTGGTCTTCCGGATCGGCGCCGCCTGGCCCGTGGCCGTGCGGGTCGCGGTTGCCATCCTCTTGATCGGCGGACTGGCCTTCTGGATGGGCATGCCCTTTCCCCTGGGCCTGATGCGCCTGGGGCACAGCCGGCCCGATTTCGTCCCCCTGGCCTGGGGCGTCAATGGCCTGTTTTCGGTGCTCAGCGCCTTCATGGCCACCATCCTCGCCCTGGATGCCGGATTCCGGACGGTGGTGCTGGCGGCCATGGCCCTCTATCTGCTCGCAGCCACGCTCGAGCGTCGCCTCTGATAGAAATTGTCGTTGCAACAACCAGTTAACCGTCAATCAGCACAAACCACTTGAACATGCTCACAAAAATTGTCCTCTCCGTCCTGATCGGCTATCTCGCCCTGTGCGCCGTTGTTTTCCTGACCCAGCGCGATCTGCTCTACCTGCCCGACACCACCAGGATTTCCCCGGAAGGGGCCAGTGAACTCGGGTTGCTTCCCTGGCCGTCGGCCGATCGCTTCCTGGGATTTGTCGGCAAGGCGGAGCCGGCCCATCCCCAGGGAACGATCGTGGTCTTCCATGGCAATGCCGGCGCAGCCCACGATCGCGGCTTTTATGTCCACGCCCTGGCCTGGCACCGCTTCCGCGTCATCGTGGCGGAATATCCGGGCTATGGCGGCCGGGAAGGGGCTTTCAGCGAGGCCACCCTGATCAAGGATGCCCTGGCCACTCTCCGGCTGGCCCATCAGCAGTACGGCGGGCCGATCTTTTTGTGGGGGGAGTCGTTGGGATGCGGGGTCGCGGCCGCCGCGGTGAAACAGACCGAGGTGCCGATCAAGGGGGTAGTGCTGTTTCTGCCCTGGGATTCGCTGCCCGAGGTGGCCCAGACCCATTACTGGTACCTGCCGGCGCGCTGGCTGGTCCTGGACCGATACGACAGCATCGAGAACCTGCGCGGGTTTACCGGCAACGTCGCGGTCATCCTCGCCGGCAACGATGAGGTCATTCCGGTGCGCCACGGGCAGCGGTTGTACGATGCCCTCGCCACCCGGAAAAAGCTGTGGCTGTTCGAGGGCGCCCGTCACAACGAGATGCCCTTGGCCCCGAACCTGCGGTGGTGGTGGGAAGTGACGACCTTTATCGCTCAGTGAACCGGGGGGAAGCGGTCACCACGGTTCGGAAGGGTCGCGCTTGACGATCCTGGCCCATGCAGGCAGGCGGCGGCGCCGGAGTCAACGGAAATTGTCGGCGGGCAAGGGGGATCGGTCTGGCGGGAGGGTGCCGGGCGGCAAAAAATGTGTCGTCTCAGGCTTCAGGCAGCGGCCGCGCCTGCACCGCCACCAGCGGGCACGCGGCCACAAGGCGCAGGAGTTCGGCATGATCCACGGTCCGCCCTGCAAAGGTCGCCATTGCCGGGGGGTGGAAGAGGGGCTCGCGCCTGGCGGCGAAATCATGACAGGCCTTGCCGGTGACCAGGATGCCCTGGGGCAAGAGATCCCGGACCCGGTCAAGGGCAATGGTGTTGAACAGCTTCAGGGTAATGAAGCCCGAACCGGTCGGGTTGGAGGACGGCGTTGTTGCCGTCGGCCGGCTGCGCAAACTGGCGTGCCGTCCCTGGCGACGGAAGATAGCCCCGGCCAGGCCGGGCATGGCGGCGGACAAGGCCAGGGTGGTGCCGGCAACCAGGTCGCGATCCAGGCTGTCGGCGGCGACACCGTCGACAAAGATGGTCTGCACCGTTTGCTCGATGTATTCGGCGGTGAAACCGGGCAGGGAAAGGAGAAAGGAGAGCATGGCCACCGGTTGCGCCACCGGAAACAGCATGCCGTGTTGGAGCAGGGAGGCAAAGCCGGCAAAGGCGTGATGGGGCAGGCTCAGGGTCAGGGACGGATAGGGATTCGGTTGTTGCATGCGGTATGATGATTTTAGGTTGTTTAGACTGTAGGTTTCCAGGCTGTATCCTAACAGACTTAGCGCCTACAGTCTATTTGCCTGGCTGTTCATCAGGCCACCTTGAAACCGACCAGGGCCTCGGGCACGATGACCCGGAAGGTAAACGATTCGGTCACGAACAGATCGATGTCGCTGGTGGTGTGGCTATGGTACCCGATGGCGAAATCCTGGCCCACGGTCAGCTCGAGATCTCCGCCCCGCGCCGACACCAGCAGCGCATCCTTGATCCATTCCGAATAGATGACCTGGCCGCCGATCTGGCTTTCCAGGGTGGAGCGCAAGGTGCCGCCGGGCGCGCTCCGGGCGAGGAATTTCCACAGGGGGGCAGAGACCACCAAGTGGGCGGGACCTTCGACGCCGTCCTTCAACATCCGGGTCTGCCCCTCGGCCACGGCATCGACAATGACATCCATGTCCACCGACAAGGGTAGGGTTTTGTTGTGCACCGCGGCATGGAGGCCGACGATGTTCCCCGGCTCGAAGCCGTCGAAGATGATTTTTTCCTCGAACAGGGCGAGTTCCCGGCAGGCCTCCACCAGCGAATCCAGTTGGATATCCCTGGCACCCCGGCCGATATTGTCCAATTCCCAGGTTTGGAGTTTGAAGTTGACCCGTGCCTCCACCAAGGGCTGTACCTGGTGGATGCCGTATTTGACCTTGCCGCCTTTCTGCTCGCGGGGCACCGACAAGCGACCGAGGGTGACGCAGGCATGGCTGATGCCGTGCGGACCGTCGACATCGATGAACTTGCGGCCGGACAAATTGGCGACCAGTGTATCCTTGGCCATGGTATCGATTTCGCTCCACCCTTGCGGGCTGATGGGAGCCAGTTCTCTGCGCAGTAAGTCCATACGTGACCTCCTCGATCGGAACCTGTGGTTGAAATGAAAGTGTTGGTTCCGGTGACGGTTCATGCCGGAACGCGACCTTTCATTGTTCGTTGTGGCCGGCCAATTTGGTCCAGCCATGCTGGTTATTTCTTTAAACTACCGATCCCCAATCCCTGGCCCACGGCGGGGGCAACAGCTGCTGCCGCCGGCGTGGCACCGGCCCCGCCCAGAAATTCGCTTTCAACTTCCAGCGCGCCCTGTTGATAGAAACCTTCCTCAGCGGGATCGAGTTCCTTGAGCAGGCGCAGAAACTCGCCGGCATGCACCTTTTCCTCGTTGGCAATGTCCTGTAACACGTTTTGCGCCAGCACATTGTCGGTCGATTCCGCCAGTTGCTGGTAGAGCTGGATGGCTTCGTACTCGGCGGCGACCATGAACCGGACCGCGCGCACCAACTCTTCATGGGTTAATAGACGGTCCTGTTTCAGCACACTGAAAGGATGACCAAACTCGGGCATTGTTACCTCCTTGGGATGATGTCAGTCAAGATGTGGGGATCGAGCCAGCGAACAATCAAGCGAACTGCTTGCAGCAAACTATAACGCCGGAGAGCGGAAACGCCAAGAAAAGGAAAAGCAACCGTTGCCGGCATCGGTTGGTCTTCGTTATTTGATCTTTATCTGAAACGGTGCCACGCCGGGGCACGGCGCGCCGTGCCCCTACCGCTTTCATGGTTCGTTGGGGTCGGCCAACTTCTTCAGCAACTGGTTCGCCGCCACCAGCAACGGGTCCCAGGTCGGGCCAAAGGGCGGGGCATAGGCGAGATCGCTCTGGCTGAACTCGGCCACGCTCATCTTGGCCAGCAGGGCCACGGCCACCGCATTGATCCGGTGCGCCACCTGATCGATGCCGGTCATTTGGGCGCCGAGCAGCCGGCCGGAGGCCCGGTCGCCGACCATGGCGACATGGACCGGTTGGGCGCCGGGGTAAATCGAGGCCCGCGAGTGGGATTCGATCCGGACGCTCACCGGATCGAATCCGGCCTTGCGCGCCTCGTCCAACGAGAGGCCGGACCTGGCCACCTGCATCTCGAACACCTTGAACACCGCGGTCCCGGCCACCCCCGGCAACTCGACCCCGGCGCCGCAGACGTTGTCCGCCACGGCCCAACCGGCGCGATTGGCCCGCAGGGCCAGGGGAATCCAGGTCTTGTCTCCGGTTACCAGGTGGTAGCTGTCGGCGCAATCCCCGGCGGCGAAGATGGCGGGATCGGAGGTGCGCAGGCCGTGATCGACGGCAATCGAGCCGCCGACGCTGAGCGCAAGCCCGGCATCCCGGGCCAGGCGCGCATTGGGGGTGACGCCGATGGCGCCAATGACCAGGTCGGCCTCCAGCCGGAGTGCGCCGGAAACCACGGTCAGGCCGTTGTCGCTGGCCACGATCCGCTCAACCGGGTAGCCGTCGAACAGGCCCACCCCCCGGCTCTGCAGCACCTGCCGCACCGGCAGGGCCAGTTCCGGCGCCAGCCAGGGGAGCAGGCCCGGTCGCGGTTTGATCAGGTCGATCCCCAGGCCCCGATCGGTCAAGGCCTCGACCATCTCCAGGGCGATGTAGCCCATGCCGATGATCACCGCCCGCTTGGCCTGCCGGCGACGAAGAAAGGCCTTGATCTGTCGGCCGTGTTCCAGATTCTTGACCATGAAGACGCCGGGGAGGTCGATCCCCTCGATCGGCGGTCGGATGGGCTTGGCGCCGGTGGCGATGAGCAGTTGATCGTAGGGCAGGGTGAAGGCGGCCCCGTCGCCGGATCGGCCGCTGACCGTCTTGGCGGCTCGGTCGATCCGCTCCACCCGGTGGCCGGTGCGCAGGTCGATGCCCTGCTTTTCCCGGAAGGTCGCAGCGGCGCGTACCACCAGGTCGTCCAATTCCCGGTGCGGATCGGCGATATTGTAGGGGATGTTGCAGGCGCTGTAGGAGACATCCTCTCCCTGTTCCAGGACGACGATCTCCAGGTCGGGATTATTGCGCCTGGCCCGACTGGCCGCGCTCATGCCGGCCGCATCTCCGCCTATGATCACAAACCGCATCGACGTTCCCCCTGGGTGGATGAGCAGCCCTTTCCGGTCGACGACCCGTTTTCCGAACTGCTCAGGTGTTTGGGCTGTAGGTGTGAGGCGGTAGGGCGGGGACACGACTTGTTTGCCCGCCCGGCACCGGGATGATCGCCTGACCGGTAAAAGTTGGGCATCCGTCCCCGAGAACTTTGTCGGGGCGCGGATGGCAACAAGGGCGGTCAGTCAATTGCTCTTGATAATAGGAATGGAACCAGGGAAAGTCAAAGGGTATGCTCGCGGGCATGGACGGGCCGGTCGGGATGCCGGGCTATAGCAACCCCAGTTCGCACCCGGTGCCTGCCTCTCGCGTCCGCACCGGTGGCGGATACAGTTGCGGGCCATGACCGGGCGATCCGTATCAATTGCTTTATCTTGGCGCGCCATTGTCTTATGGTGGAGCGGATGCCTGTCGAGCCATCCGCTGCCGGCGTTGCCTGGCGGCCGCACCTCGACGATACCCTTGACCTCAAACATTGATCCCTGTTCTCATGAACCCGAAATCGTTGATTTTTTCGTGCGCCACCCTTCTTGCCCTCACCCTGGCCGCAGCCGCGCAGGCTGCTCCGGCCGGAAAAACCATGACCTTGAACCCGGAGACCCCCCAGCCCAACCGCTTCGTTGTCCGGGGCACGTCGCTCATCGATCTGAGCCAGCCGGAAAGACCGGTCTTTTTCCGGGGCATGGGATATTCGCCCTTTCTCCCCGGCGAGACCCCGATGCGCGGGCTGCCGCCGGGCAACGACGGGCGATACCAGACGCATCTGCAATTGATCAAGGCCATGAACGCCAACTACGTTCATGTCTTTCCCCGGCTGATGCCGCCCAATTTCTTCGCCGCCCTGGACCGGACCGATCTGGTATACAGCCAGGACGTCTGGGTCTGGGCCTACGAGGAGGATTTCCTGGCCCCGGCCTTCCAGGCCAAAACCTTAAACGACATCAAGGAGGTTATCGACCACACCTACAAGGTCGGCCGGCCCGACCGGCTGGTGCTTTTTTCCATTGGCGACGAGTTGCAGGCCAAGTGCGTCACTGCCACCGATGCCCGCCATCCCGAAGTCCGCGAGTACCGGGGCAAGCACCTCACCGTCACTAACCGCACCCCCACCGAGGTAGCCCTGGCCAAGCTGGTGGACGAGGCCATGGACTACGAACTGACCCGCTACGGCCGCCGCCATCTCTACTGTCACACCAGTTGGACCCATATCGGCCCCGTTGCCGACCGCCCGGATATCGAGGTCAGCCGGGAAAGCGTGCTGGTGCCGGACATGGGCGATCTGATCTGCTTGAACGTCTATACCTATGCCAACGGGGTGCGGACCTCAAAGCCGGGCTCGGTCACCGGCACCACCTATCAGGGCTATCTGGAGCAACTGGCCACGGAAATGCGACAGCCGATCCTGGTGACCCAGGTGGGGCTGGCCACCTCGCCCATCGCGCCCAAGCCGTCGATCCCCGGTTTCGGTGGGCATAAAGTGGAGGAGGTGCCGAAAACCTTGGCTTCGGTGTGGCGGGACATCCGCACCGCCAAGGGCAAGGAACAATACGCCGGCCTGGTCTTTTTCGAGTTGCAGGACGAGTGGTGGAAGAGCGCCAAGGGGCCGGAAGAGGCCTTGCGCCAGGATGCGGACGACCCGGAACAGTGGTTCGGGGTCTACAGCGTGGACAAGAACCACACTTTGATCCCCAAGGGTGACATCCCGGCGACGATTGGACGGTTGTTTGCCGAGCCGTAAGGAGAAAGGGGGCGTTGGTTTGGCAGGGTGGGCCGTTTGCCATCCCCTGTCGAAATGCCTCTCATCGGTCAGAACGGGAAACGAAAAGCGCGTCCGAACATCGAGTTCGGACGCGCTTTTCGTTTATTCCAAGGTCGTTACGATCGTTCCCACGCTCCGGCGTCTCGCCATCGGATGCGGGAGCGTCCAAGGCTTGCGTTCCGACGTCGGAACATGGGAACGATCCATCGAAGATGCCAACTTGAATGCGAATGGCAATTACCTGAAAAATTCGACGATATACTTGATCGCGGTGAAAACCATGATCACCACCAGCATCCACTTGATCTTCTTGGCCGGGACAAACTTCTGGCAGCGGGCGCCGAGATACATCCCGGCCATGCCGCCCAGGCCGAAAAGGATGCCCAAGAGCCAGTCCGGCGCCACCGACACCTGGGGGTAGAACGGGGCGAGGGCCGAATAAAAGGCCACTCCGGCCACCGAGGTGACAAAGGTGCCCATCAGGGCGGCCCCGGCCACGGTGTAGACCGGTAGGCCGAAGAAGGTGACCAGGAAGGGGGCGATGATCGCGCCGCCACCGATGCCGTAAATCCCGCCAATGATGCCGACGATGAAGCAGAGAATGAAGATCCCCATAACCGAGACGTCGTAGGTCTCGCCCTGGAAGGAATACCCGATCCGCTTGAAATTTTTCTGGGTGATGGCCACCGTGGCCGCCGGGTTGCCGAAGGAGGCGGCCAGGGGGCCGCTCTTGTTCGCTGCCCCGCCCGGATTGCCAATTTTGGCCGCGGCCTGTTGCTTGCGCAGGTCCTTGATCATCTTGATGGCGATATAGAGGATGACCGCGGCGGCGAAGAGCTTGAAATTACGGGGATCGCGCAGCCCGGTCACCCGGACGAAGGCGCCGATGAGCACCCCCGGCAGGGTGCCGACCACCACGGCCCAGGTCAGGGGCCAGACCATCCGGCCTTCCTTGCAATAGCGGTAGACGCCGGAAGGGATGGCGACGATGTTGTACAACTGGTTGGTGGAACTGACCGAGGGGTTGGTGTAGCCGAGCACCGACATCTGGAAAGGCAGGAGGAGAAAGGCGCCGGAGATGCCACCCATGGAAGTGAAGAAGGAAATGACAAAGGCGACCAGCGGCGGAATCCAGGGGTCAACGGTAATACCGGAGATGGGAAAGAGCATGGGACCTCCAAGGTTGGCTGACAAAAAGAATGGACACGATGATATTTATTTTCGTGTCAATATAGAATATTTTTTCCCCCTCGTCAACACCATCCGCGCCTTTGGGGAAATCGCATTCGCGGCCCAGGAGTACAGTTTTCAATCCTCCTGGGAATGACGAGGGCGGGCGGTTCCTGCGGAGGATCAATGAGGGGAGGAGCGACGAGCGACGGCATCGCCATCCCCACACCCCTTTCATCGTTATTCGAGCCGGTGAACCTGACCCTTGTAAGTAAATGTGACTGGGGGAAAGGGATGTTGTCGGGCGAAAACGAGACACCGAAGAAAAAAATAGCGGGGTGTCTCGTTCGTTAACGGCAATCTTAAGATTGCCGCTTGACTTCTGCTTAGATTTCAGGTTATTTCAACCACTCGGGAGACAGAAGTGTATATATATCGTTATCACTCTTGTTGAACAGCCGCTAGTTTTCCCCGTTCCAGCGAACACAACCTCGACCCAGCAGGCAGGCAACATGGCATTTTGGCGAGTCCCTCTCGACGCCCAGGACATCCAGGTCACCCGTGGGGTGGTGCACATCATCGACGACCGGTGCAAGGGCTGCGGCTACTGCATCGAGTTCTGCCCCAAGGACATCCTCCAGTTTTCCGACAAATTCAACCGCAAAGGCTATCACCCGCCCATGGTCACCCGACCCGACGAGTGCGTCAACTGCCACTACTGCGAGATCATCTGCCCCGAATTCGCCATCTATTCGGTGGAGATGGAGCCCGCAGCCGCCCAGAAATAATTTTCCCAAGAGCCTGTTATGAAACCTGCTGTTTTGACCGGCGAACACTACATCACCGGCGACGTTGCCTGCGCCGAGGGCGCCATTGCCGCCGGCTGCACCTTTTTCGGCGCCTATCCGATCACCCCGGCCACCGAGATCGCCGAGCACATGGCCGAGCGGCTGCCCGATATCGGTGGCACCTTCATTCAGATGGAAGACGAGATCGCTGCCATCGCCTCGATCCTCGGCGCTGCCTGGACCGGGGCCAAGTCCATGACCGCCACCTCGGGTCCGGGCTTCAGCTTGATGATGGAAAACCTGGGGCTCGCCGTGTGCACCGAGACCCCCTGCGTCATCGTCAATGTCCAACGCACCGGCCCCTCCACCGGCCTGCCCACCATGACCGGCCAGGCCGACATGATGCAGGCCCGCTGGGGTTCCCACGGCGACTACGAACTGATCGCCCTGGCCCCCTCATCGCCCCAGGACTGCTTCCACCAGACCATCCGCGCCTTCAACCTGAGCGAGAAATACCGGGTGCCGGTGCTGATCATGGCCGACGAGATCGTTGGCCACATGAGCGAGAAGGTGGTCATCCCCGAAGCCGGCAAGATCAAGCTGGTCGACCGGCCCAAGCCCACCGGCCGCAAGGACCGGTTCAAGCTCTACGAACCGGGTCCCAACGGCGTGGCCCCCATGCCGGCCATCGGCGAGGGCTACAACATCCATGTCACCGGTCTGACCCACGACGAGCGCGGCTACCCCTCGATGACCGTCGAGGCCCAGGAAGAGATGCTGACCCGGATCAAGGGCAAGATCCGGGGCAACCTTGGCGATATCATCGAAACCGAGAGCTACCGCATGGAGGACGCCGACATTGTCATCGTCTCCTACGGCATCTCGGTGCGCACCGGTCTGGCCGCCGTCGACCAGGCCCGAGCCCTGGGCTACAAAGCCGGGCTGCTCAGGCTGGTCACGGTCTGGCCTTTCCCGGAACAGATGATCCGCGAGATTGCCGGCAGGGTCAAGGGGCTCATCACCGTGGAGATCAACCTCGGCCAGATCCACTACGAGGTCGAGCGCTGCGTCGGCGGCCAGGCCAAGGCCCTGCTCGTCGGTAGCGCCGGCGGCAAGATCATCCACCCGGACAAGGTGTTGGAGTGTATACAGCAGGAGTTTAGCCTGTAGGTATCACCTAACCAACCCCTAGCAGGTAGGTTGGGCTAAGCGCAGCGCAGCCCTCAATAGCAAGCTGGGGACAGAATTCAATTCTGTCCCACGGGAAACTTTAACCGTTGGGCTTCCTGCGTCAACCCAACCTACGGATTACAGTCTAAACAACCTACAGCCTAAACAACCTAACGAAATGACCACCAATCCGAAGAAGCTGGCCAAACAACCGGAACATCCGCTCGACGACCTGATCCGCACCGACCGCATCCCCCACATCTGGTGTCCGGGCTGCGGCATCGGCACGGTCTTCTCCTCGTGCCTGAGCGCCATCAAGGCCACGGGCCTGCCCTACAACCGCTTCACCATGGTCTCGGGTATCGGCTGCTCGGCGCGCGGCGCCGGCTACATCAAGCTCGACTCCTTCCACACCACCCACGGTCGGGCCATTCCCTTTGCCAGCGGTATCAAGATGGCCCGCCCCGATCTCAAGGTGATCGTGTTCTCCGGCGACGGCGACCTGTTCGCCATCGGCGGCAACCACTTCATCCATGCGGCCCGGCGCAACATGGACCTGACCGTGATCTGCGTCAACAACCTGACCTACGGCATGACCGGCGGCCAGGTGGCGGCCACCACCCCCAACATGGCCAAGTCGACCACCACCCCGCTGGGTAACCCGGATTCGCCCTTCAACCTGCCGCTGTTGGCCTACGCGTCCGGGGCCTCCTATGTGGCCCGGTGGACCATTCTTCAGACCCGCGACCTGACCACGGCGATCAACGAGGCCATCATGCGCAAGGGATTCTCGTTCATCGAGGTGCTCAGCCCTTGCCCGGTCAACTATGGCCGGAGGAACAAGGAGAAGCCCATCGACACCCTCAAGCTCTACCAGGACCGGACCATCATCAAGAACGGCGCCGACCCGGCCAAGGCGGATATCGATTTCGGCAAGGGCGTGGTCATCGGCAAGTTCATCGATATCGACCGCTCCACCTGCGACGACCGCTACACCGAGATCCATCGCCCGTGCAGTGACGATTGATTGGTGGTGCCTAATGATGCGGCCACGCTGTTGGGCAATGCCGCCGCAAGGGTGCATTCCATGCACTCCATGTTGCGATGGTTCCCATGCTCCAGCGTGGGAACCGATTTAGAGACGCTCCGGCGTCTCCAGGCGGACGCGGTGAGCGTCCAGGGTTTGCATGCCAACGCTGGAGCGTTGGAACGATCAAACGCACCTTGCCAACTTTATTTCACGCTTGGGTAAAAACCGCGACCATGAGTAAACAAACACAACACAGCCAAACCGAGATCATCGTCACCGGCTTCGGCGGTCAGGGGATCATCCTGGCCGGGAAAATCCTCGGCATGTCGGCCTCGCTCGGCGATAAAAAGGAATCTACCCTGGTCCAGGCCTACGGTCCCGAGTCCCGGGGCGGGGCCTGCAACGCCCAGGTGATCATCTCCGATTCCCCCATCCACTACCCCTACGTCAACACCCCCCAAATCCTGGTGGCCATGTCACAGGCTGGCTACGACAAGTTCGCCCCGGCTTTGACGGCCACCTCGGTGCTCCTGGTGGATCAGGATCTGGTCAACCCGGAAAACGCGGTCTGCGACCACTTCGCCATCCCCGCCACCCGCATGGCCGAGAACCTGGGCAACAAGATGATGGCCAACATCATCATGCTCGGTTTCTGCACCGCCATCACCGAGGCAGTGTCCGGCGAGGCGGCCCAGGCGACCATCGCCCAGTCGGTGCCCAAGGGGACCGAGGAACGCAACATCGAGGCCTTCAACAAGGGATTCGATTACGGTCTCTCCACCCTCAAGGGGCGGGAAAAACGGGCCGCCGGCCAGACAGGAGCCGTATTGCAATGAAACGACAGAAAGAACGCCTCTACCGGGTGATCGTCGCCGGCGCCACGCCGGAGGGCATCGCCGCCACCTGCAAACTGGGCGAACTGGGTATTCCGGTCACCCTGATCGATGGCGATCCCGACCTGGACCTGAAACTTGCGGCCGACGAATACCGGCTGCCCTCGGGATTGGGCTTCAACTACGCCCACCGGCCCGGCCTGATCCGGATCATGCGCAACAGCTCGATCCGCACCCTGCTGCCGGCGCGGATCAGCTCGATCAAGCACACCCCCCAGGGCTTCAGCGTCCGCATCGACCAGGAGCAGACCTTCATCGATCCCGACCGGTGCGCCCTGTGCGGCAAATGCGTGGCCGCCTGTCCGGTGGAACATCCGGAAAAGGGGAGGGCGCTGCGCTACCATGCCCGCACCAGCCTGCCCGGCCGTCCCTACATCGACAAGCGCAAAACTCCGCTCTGCCAGGAAAGTTGCCCGCTGGGCGTCAACGCCCAGGGGTATATCGCCCTGGCGGCCCAGGGTAAGTTTGATGCGGCCCTGGCCCTGATCCGCCGCGACAACGTCCTACCCGGCATCTGCGGCCGGATCTGTACCCACCCCTGCGAGGAGGCCTGCCGGCGGGGCGGGGTCGACGACCCGGTCTCGATCCGGGCGATCAAGCGGTTTCTCGCCGATTACGAGGGCGCGGATTCGGCCCGGCTGGCCGCTGCCGGCCAGGCGCTGACCGCCCAATGCGAGCCGACCCGGCCGGAGAAGATCGCCATTGTCGGTTCCGGTCCGGCCGGCCTGGCTGCCGCCGCCGATCTGGCGCGCGCGGGCTACGGGGTCACGGTTTTCGACCAGGCCCCCGAGGTCGGCGGCCTGCTCCGCTACGGCATCGGTGCCCACCGGCTGCCCCGGACGATTCTCGACCGGGAAATCGGCCTGATCGCGGCCATGGGAGTCACCTTTGTCCCCAATCAGGCCATCGACCTGGCCACGGACCTGGATCGCTTGGCCACGGAATACCAGGGCGTGGTCCTGGCCACCGGCACCTGGCGTGACCGGGCCATGGGGGTCGAGGGCGAGGACCTGGAAGGCGTCGAGGGCTGCCTGGCCTTCCTGGCCCGGCGGCAATGGGAAAATCTCACCAGCCTGGCCGAGCGGGTAGCGGTGATCGGCGACGGCAACTCGGCCTTTGACCTCGCCCGCACCCTGGCCCGCATGGGGGCGCAGGTGAGCATCGTCTCCTGGTTCGGAGCCGAGCACACCCCGGCCGATCCCGATGAGGTCCGCGAGGCGGTGGAAGAGGGCGTGACCATTATCGACGCCACCCAGGTGGTGGCCTTCCGGGGCAAAAACGGCAACAGAAAATTCAGTTGTCTTGAGTGTATGCGCACCGTGCCAGGCCAGCCGGACGCCCGTGGCATCGCCTGGCCGGTAGTGGCTCCGGACCAGCAACCGTTCACCCTGGAGTTCGACCGGGCCGTGGTTGCCATCGGCCAGGTGGGCGGGTTCAATACAAAAAATTTCGGTGGCCGGATCGCGGTCAGCGAGCGCGGTTTCATCGAGACCGACCAGGAACTCCATACCACCATGGCCAGGGTCTATGCCGCCGGCGACACCGTCTCCGGTCCGTCCTCGGTGGTCAAGGCCATGGCCACGGGACGTGCGGTCGCCCGGTCGATCCATTGCGATCTCGCCGGCATCCGGGAGGAGCTGCCTGCCTCCCGGCCGGATGCCAAGGATTTTCGGACCATCCCCGAAGACCTGCCCAAACAGCCGCGCACCGCCATGCCCGAGCGGCAGGCGGCGCTGCGCAAGAGCGATTTTTGCGAGGTGGCCCTGGGCTTCAACGGCCTGCAGATGGCCGCCGAAGCCGGTCGCTGCCTGCAATGCGGGGTCTGCTCCGAGTGCCTGCAATGCGTGGCCGCCTGCGGCGCACTCAAGGCCATCAACCACTTCCAGGCCAAGGAGGAGATCGTCGAGCAGTGCGGCGCGGTCATCGTGGCCGATCCCGGTATCGCCCCCAATATCAAGGGTGACGACATCATCCGCGCCTACGGCCCCAAGGCGGCCCGGCCCGACGTCAACGACATGATCGTCCGCGGGTTCGACGCCGCCGCCCGGACCATGCTGCTCCTGGGCGGGGCCTCCGGCAAGACCAAGGGCCACGGCCGCTCCATCTCGGTCCCGGACCCCGGCCTGTCGCCGGAGATCCGCATCGGCGTTTTTGTCTGCCGCTGCAACGATTCGCTGGGCTGGCTGGATGGCATGAGCGCTCATCTCGACCAACTCGCCACCACCCTTCCGGCCATCGTCCACACCGAGATGCTGACCTCGGCCTGCGTCCAGGAGGGGTCGTCGGCCATCATCCGGGCGGTGCGGGAAAAGGGGATCACCCGGGTGGTGCTCGCCTCCTGCGTCTGCTGCCCGCTCAACTTCGTCTGCAGCGCCTGTACCGACCAGCGCAGCCGGTTGAAGAACAACCTCTTCCACGGCACCGGCATCAGCCGTTCCATGGTCGAAACCTGCAACCTGCGCGGCGAAATCCTGCGGTTGGTGGCGTCCAAGCCGGACCTGGCCCTGGAGCGGTTCAAGGGCTTGCTGCAACGCTCGATCAAGCGCACCCTGACCCTCAAGCCGCTCTTGGCGGTGGATCGCAACTACAACTTCGCCGCCGCGGTGATCGGCAATTCCCAGGCCACCATCACCAGCGCCCTGACCCTGGCCGACAGCGATCACGAGGTCTTCCGTTTCGGCACTGCCGAACAGCCGCTCAAGGACCTGGTAGAGCATGCCAACATCCATAACTTTCCGGACTGGAATGTCAAGGGGATCAGCGGTACCATCGGCGACTTCCAGATCCTGATCGAGTCCGAGGGCCGCAGCCAGATCCTCCGGGCCGGCACGGTGATCCTCGGGGAAAAGGCACGGCGGCGAATCGCCTACACCCACCAGGAAGGACTGCCGAGCTACACGGTGGAACCCCTGGTGCAGCAGCGAGGGGTCACCAACATCCCCTTTGCCTACCCCTGCACCACCTCGGTTCCCGGTCTGTTCCTGGCCGAACCCGCGGACATCAATGTCTCCAAATTGAAGAAGGGGACAGCGGCGGCGGTGATGGTGGCCGCGGCCATGCCGCGCGGTCCGCGCCAATCCAAGGGCTTTACCGCCGCCATCGACTCCAAGCTCTGCCGGGGCTGCGGCCGCTGCGCCAATGTCTGCCTCTACCATGCGGTGTCACTGCATCCCAACGAGGTCATGGGCTGGCAGGCCCAGATCGATGAGGCCCTGTGCAAGGGCTGCGGCAACTGCCTCTCGGTCTGCCCCACCGGCGCCGCCGACAGCCCCTACCGCAACCGGGCCTATCTCGAACAGGCCCTTGAGGAATTGCTCGTAAAGGACAGCGTCCATGAATAAGCAGCCAAGCGACCGCCCATTGAATATCCTTCTTTTTCTCTGCAACTGGGGCGCCCATGCCGCCTTTCTCACCCTCCAGGATCAGCGGCGACCGATCCCGGACGAGATCCGCATGGTCCGCACCCCCTGCACCGGTCGCATCGACCGGGCGATGATGCTCAAGGCCTTTGCCAAGGGCGCGGACGGCGTCGCCCTGGTGGGCTGCGAGCCGGGAACCTGCCGCTACGGCTCCGGCACCGCCACTTCCCAGCGCAACACCCAGGATGTCCAGCAGGTGCTCGACCTCATGGGCCTGGGCAGTGAGCGTCTGCGGTTTGCCGCTTTCCTGCCGGAGCAATCCGAGGAGTTGCTGGCCTTTCTCCAGGACTTCAGCGCCGATATCCGGGCCCTGGGTCCAGCCGGGATCGAGGCCGCGCCCGTGGAGCCGGTCCTGGATCCGGAGGTGCGCAATCAGGAGTTGCGGCAACTGGTGGCCACCCACGACATCCATGCCTGTCAGGACTGCGGCAAGTGCTCCTCGGCCTGCCCCCTGGCCCTGATCGGCAAATCTTTTTCGCCGCGCGCCATTGCCTCGGCGGTGATCACCGGCGGCATCCATGCCCCTGGCGTCCGGGAAAACGCCTGGTCCTGCCTGACCTGCGGCCTCTGTTACGAACGGTGCCCGTCGGCGGTCAATTTTCCGGCCTTTATCAAGGAATTGCGCCACCTGTACCGTCGGACCGAGCTGCCCGGCCATGAAGTCCACGGCGGCTTTTTCCACTCGCTGATGCGCTCCATGACCTCAAAGGCCATCGTCCCCAAGCGCTGGACCGGCCTGCCCGAGGAGATCCGCATCGACCCGCAGTCCACCACCCTGTTTTTCGGCGGCTGTGCCCCCTATTACGATATCTTTTTCGGCAAACGCATGGAGGTGGAGACCAACCGGATCCTGCTCGACAGCCTGCGCTTGCTCAACTTTTTCGACGTCGCGCCTCGGCTGCTGGCGGATGAGCGCTGCTGCGGCCACGACCTGCTCTGGTCCGGCGACCGGGAAAATTTCCTGCGGCTGGCGCGGCTCAATGTGGATCAACTGAACGAACTCGGCATCGAGACCGTGATCACCACCTGCCCGGAATGCTACCTGACCCTGCACACCACCTATGGCGAGCAGGGGCTGGCGCCGCGTTTCAGGGTGGTGCACCTCTACGATTTTCTCGAAGAACAGCTCGATAAGGGCGCGGTGGGCTTCGAGCCGCTGGAGCGGTCGATCACCTTCCAGGATTCCTGCCGCCTCGGCCGCCTGGAAGGACGCACCGATCTGCCCCGCAAGCTCTTGAAGCGGCTCAAGCCGGTGAAGTTCGAGGAGATGAAGGAATCGGGCAAGGCCGGGGTCTGTTGCGGCAACTGCGCCTGGACCGGTTGCGACTCCTACAGCAAGGCCATGCAGGTCAAACGGTTGGAGCAGGCCCATGCCACCGGCAGCGATCTCCTGATCACCGCCTGCCCCAAATGCCAGATTCACCTCAAGTGCGCCATGGAAGACCCCTTCCGCCGGGAACAGTTGCAGATGGAACTGATGGACCTGACCAGCGTGATCGCCCAGACCATCCGCTGGGAATGATACAAGGTGGATAGTCTGTAGGTGGATAGACTGTTAGGTAAATAAGGAGATACCCCATGGGTCTGCATGTTCACAATTTGGGCAATCTTCCTGCAGATGCAGAAAGGGAATATTTTGTTTACATGCTTGATTATGGCTGGCACGAGCCGCTAGCTGAGGCCATGCGGTCAAATTTTACCAATATGGCGCGATTAGCATCGAGATCAAAGGCTGTTGTTGTGGCTGGCGTTGATCCTATTCATTTCGAAAACGAAGTGTTTTCATATCATGGCATCAATGGTGAAACAGGAGAGAAAATACTACCGGCATTAATGGTTACTACTCTTCATCCACGTTACTTTAAAGAACAAAACGATTCTTGGCGCAAAAGTGGCGAGATTAATGAGAAGCTTTTGCTAATTCCTCTAAAGCAATGCTGTAAAAGCACGAATGACGTTGTTTCTTTGATTCATAAAATATTTAACGACATTAAAGATAAGAAACAGCTTACTGATTTTTCTGTTCAAAAAGAAATAAAGAAAGACCGTTGGCGCTCGTTTGCTGATGCCTTTATTTTACAACCAAATTTTAATGGCATAGGGATCGATCTTAAGAAATTATTTAGCTCGACCACCTAACGCCTAGCCTACCTAACAGACTAAACAGCTAACCAGCTAACCAGCTATCCACAGCTTTTCCGGAGAACGAGCATGTCAAAAACTCCCCCTGTCAAACCCGCCGAACAGGAAGCCCGCATCGGCGTCTATGTCTGTCACTGCGGCCTCAACATCGCCCAGTCCGTCGACTGCCCCAAGGTCGCCCAGGATGTGGCCGACGCCGAGAATGTGGTGATTTCGAAGGATATCGTCTACGCCTGCTCCGAGCCGGGGCAGCAGCAGATCAAGCAGGATATCCTCGACAATAACCTCGACCGGGTGGTGATCGCCTCCTGCTCGCCGCGCCTGCACGAGGCGACCTTCAAGAAGATGATCGACTCGGTGGGACTCAACCCCTACATGCTCGACATGGCTAACCTGCGTGAGCAGTGCTCGTGGGTGCACATGAACGACCGCGACAATGCCACTCTCAAGGCCGAGACCCTGGTCAACATGGCCATCTCCCGGGTGCGCCACCTGGAGCCCCTGCACGAGGAGATCCTGCCGCTCACCCCGAAGACCCTGGTCATCGGCGGCGGCATCGCCGGCATCCAGGCGGCGCTCGACCTGGCCGACAGCGGCTACGAAGTCACCCTGGTGGAGAAGAACCCCTCCATCGGCGGCGTCATGGCCCAGATCGACAAGACCTTTCCCACCATGGATTGCTCGATTTGAATCTTAGGTCCTAAGATGACGGATGTCGGTCGACATCCACGGATAAAGTTGTTGTGTTTGAGCGAAGTTGTCGATGTAAAGGGGTATGTCGGCAATTTCAAGGTGAAGATTCTCAAGAAGGCTCGTTATGTCGACGAGACGAGCTGTACCGCCTGCGGCGATTGCGCCAAGGTCTGCCCGGTGGTGCGGCCCGACGAGTTCAACATGGGGCTGGGCTCGCGCAAGGCGATCTATTCGCCCTTTCCCCAGGCAGTGCCCAGCTCGTATCTGATCAATGCCAAGGAGTGCCTGGGCCACAACCCGGCGGTCTGCTCCAAATGCGTCGAGGTCTGCGCCAAGGGCTGCATCAATTTCCACATGTCGGACGAGGAGATCGCCCTGGAGGTGGGCACGATCATTGTCGCCACCGGCCTGACGCCCTATGATCCCACCGAGATGGACGAGTACGGCTACACCCGGTTCGACAATGTGCTCACCAGCCTGGAGTTCGAGCGGTTGGTCAATGCCAGCGGCCCGACCAAGGGCTCGCTGATCCGGCCCTCGGACCGCGAACACCCTAAATCGGTGGGTTTCATTCAGTGTGTGGGCTCGCGATCGGCCAAGAAGGGCGGCCATTACTGCTCCAATATTTGCTGCATGAACACGGTCAAGTCGTCGTTGATCATCAAGGAGCATTATCCGGAAGTCGAGGTCAAGGTGTTCTATATCGATATCCGCGCCTTTGGCAAGGGCTTCGAAGACCTCTACACCCGCAGCCGCCGCATGGGCACCCAATACATCCGTGGCCTGCCCGGATCGGTGGAGGAGACAAGCGAAAAAAGTCTGCGGGTGGCCGTGGAGAACGCGGCCACCGGTAAACTGGAATTCCATGATCTCGACATGCTGGTCCTGGCCCAGGGCATGAAGCCCGCGCCTTCGACCCAACGGTTGCAGGAGATCATGGGGCTGCAACTGACTGCGGACGGCTTCTACCTCGAGGCCCATCCCAAGTTGCAGCCGGTGGACGCCGCCACCCGCGGCATCTTCTTCGCCGGTTGCGCCGAGGGGCCCAAGGACATCAAGGAGTCCGTCACTCAGGCCTCGGCCGCGGCCATGCGCGCCATCCGGGTGATGCACAAGGGCGAGATCACCACCGAGCCGATCACCTCGAACATCATCGCCGAGAAGTGCAAGGCCTGCGGCAAGTGCGCCGAGGTCTGCCCCTACAACGCGATCACCGTGGATGTGAAGTCGAAAAAGCCGGCAGTGGTCAATTCGGCGGCCTGCGCCGGCTGCGGCACCTGCTCCGCCGAATGCCGCTTCGACGCCATTTCCATGAACCATTTCACCGATGTCCAGATCCTGGGCCAGGTGGACACCCTGCTGGAGACGGCGCCGGAAACGAAGATCCTGGCGTTTGCCTGCAACTGGTGTTCGTACGCCGGGGCCGATTACGCCGGGGTTTCGCGTTTGCAGTATCCGGCCAATGTCCATCTCATCCGGGTGATGTGCTCGGGCCGGGTGGACGAGAAGTTCATCTGGGAAGGGTTTCGCCAGGGCGCGCCGGTGATCCTGGTGAGCGGCTGCCACATCGGCGACTGCCACTATATCGACGCCAACCACTGGACCGAGAAGCGCGTGGCTCGCATCCACAAGAAGATGGAGAAGATCGGCCTGCGTCCGGAACGACTCCAGTTGGAGTGGATCAGCGCCGCCGAGGGGATCCGTTTCGCCGAGACCATGAAGCGGATGGAGTTGCTGCGAAGAAGCGTCACCGCCGAGGAGATCGCCGAAACCCAGAGTATCCTCAGCAAGCTCTGATCGTTGTTCGCTATCGGGAAAAAAAGCCGGGTCCATGGACCCGGCTTTTTTTGTGGGGAACATACCGAAAAAGGAACTGAAAACAGCCCGGAACAGATTGAAAGAGATAAAGGAATGAGACCGACACTGACAGATTTCAAAGAAAAGGCCATGGTAAACCCCGAGGTCGCCGCAGAATATGACCGGTTGTCCGCAGCCTATGAATTGAGAAAACAACTAATCCGGATCAGGAAGGAAGCAGGTTTGACCCAGGAGCAGATCGCCGAAATCCTGCACACCAAGAAGAGCAACATCTCCCGGCTGGAAAATGCGAACTCGAAAATGTCTCCCAAGCTTTCAACCATAGAAGAGTACGCAAAGGCAGTCGGATACGAGCTCGAAGTTAAATTTATTTCTCAATCTTTGTAGTACCGGGAGAGGTGCGCCCATGGCTCATGTGCAATTTCAAAATTGTTCCAACTGCACGGGATACATCGGGTACTCAATGCCAAACGTGTTGTTTTATATACTGTCCCTTGAATCTTCGGTTTCGCGTGGATCTGTGGGGATCAACGGTTCAACGATCGCCCAAAATGCATCCGAAATTTCCCAGGTTTTGATGCGTGCCATTTCTGCCTCCGTTGCTTGGTTTCAATGGATATTAGCTGGCAGCGGGAAAATTGCGAGTAATTTATTTATAGATAAGCGCTAAGAATCACTTTTCATCTCCAAATGAAAAATAGCCCTTGGCAAGGCCAAGGGCTATCTGTGTAGCTGCACTTCAAGCAGCCGCTACTTCAACAGTCATCAGCCTGCTTATTTCTCAAGAAATTCACGAAGATCATTGGTGAATTTGAACGGATTCTTGAAGTGAAGAAAGTGATCCCCTTGTTCATTTTTACCGTATACATACAGCTTAGAGTTCGGAATCACTGACTGCATCCATCGCTGGCCTTGCACATTTGCGCTGTAGTCCCCGGTGAAGATTGCTGTTGGCACATTGATTTTTGAACGAATCACATCGCGCCAGTCGTTCGTGATGTGGTCGAACATGAAGAGTGAAATGGCTTTGTAGTCCGTCTTGATGAATTCTTTTGCAAAGCTTTCGGAGTTCACATAGTAAGGGGAATCCATTGCCACGTAGCGATCTAGTGCCTACCTGCACAAGTTAACGATAGTATCGCGCAACTGCGCTCCCTTGACTTCTCGCTTGCGCCATTTGAAAGGTTTTGCCGTGGGATTGTACACCGCTATGAAGGATTCTATTGCTT
>Ga0074195_1000357_pt1 | contig 96892 bp, 91 predicted proteins | sample EPASupsiteHSE623_FD_64525 | JGI IMG/M metagenome (GOLD analysis project Ga0074195, IMG submission 64525) | Bioremediated contaminated groundwater from EPA Superfund site, New Mexico - Sample HSE6-23 | ecosystem: Environmental > Aquatic > Deep subsurface > Groundwater > Contaminated ...
ACTTCATCTTGGGTACCTCCTCTGTTATTTAAGGGTCGCTTCGCGAAGCTGACACCTCGTATGCTAACAGGAGGTACTCTTTTTTTCAAAGGTCATTTTTGTTTATTACAGGAATGCTCCTTTGAATTCTTTTCTTCAGCCTCAAAGATTTTAGTTGAGAGTCCACCTTAGAGCATATGAATCACCCCCTCAAATTAACAACCTAATCATAAGATTATTTAGTCCGGAAAAGGCTCCCAACAAATGACAACATTTCTTAAGGAATCGTTGGTTTCTCAGTGTGTAAAATCTCGTCAACTCAATGTCATCTTTGATTATGCCAACCTGATCGGCAAAATGTGGGTTACTCATTTGTCCTTAGTCGCCAGTTTAGTTGCCCCTTGTTACTCTTCTTCTCCTAGAAGGTCACCTCCCAGGGATCCTGTGAACCTTTTTCGTTCTCTTTTGGTGATGTCCTAAGTATGCCAGTATTACGGGTTGGGTTTTCGGGCTCTAAAGACCGTCCCTTTCTTTGCCCTCCTCAGCGGGTTTGAGCAAGGTGACGTGCGGGGTGTCGGATTCTACAACTTCAAACACATCTGGTTGACGGAAAAGAAAGCCCGTAAGAAACTGCGGAAGTCCTAACGCCCGGTTGGCTAGCAGGCAGAACGATTTTGTGCAGGTTAATCAACTTAGAAAAGATTGGCTTTCCTTAAGGACCAGTTTGAGCAAGTAGCCGTCACACTTTAGTTGAGCCAGTATGGTGGTTGGATCATTATTTTTCAAATATTAACAGAATTTGTTATAACCGGTCATGTTCCAATTCTTTTTTGACGTCTCATTTCGGTAAATTAATGCCGTGATTTTATGGCCTCTGTCAATTCCGCACCAAAACAAAGGTATATTCACCTGGCGACCGCAAGTGATGCGCCTTAAACCGTCCTTTTTTATTAGTTCTTGAAACTCCTCGTGTTGCCCCCTTAAGGACTTCAGGTTCAATGGGGCAAATTTACCCGGGCAAACGTTCAGAATTAAATATTCCTTTCCGCTTTGTTCCCGGAACGTAAGCTCCCCTTCAGGTTGGAACGGTACATCTCTCCCGGCTTTGTTAATAAGTAAAAAATCCACTGTGAAAACGTCAGGCACAACTTCGTTTCTGTGATAATAGTTAAGATTTTCCACCTACAGGATTGCATCACCCAGGTCAAAACTCTTTGGTCCCTGAGCTTGTGTTTGCACTCTTGTTTGCCTAAGATTTGAGGGTAGCGCCAGGTGTTTCATATTGAAACCATGCGAACATGCTAACCTGTTCATTAAATACATACCCGGCTTAATTCTCCACACTTTCCTGAAAGCCGAAAAGCTTAAATAGACTAAACACCTCCAACAACTTCTTACACCATTAATTAGCAAAAAAGGTCTGAATTTCCTTCCCGATTTCACCATATGCCACATTCCGGTATCGAATAGCCATATATTAATCTTTTACAACCGCAGGAGTGGTAATGGGAATAGTACAGGGGTGAAGAATCCCCTGAGGTCGGAAACGGAACATATTCCATTTTTTCCAGTAACAGTGGTTCCAATTTTGCAGGTAGGGGTGTTTAGTAACAGGTATTGGCCGCCTGCCGTTTGAACTGAGCAAATCCCTATTGCTTGTCCGGATGAAATAGCTTAAACCAGACCAGTCACTACCTGATATTGGTTGATGAAGCCCCAAAAGTGGTTTTTTAAAATTTAAAAACAGGAGTATAACATTTTATATAGAATGTTTTCCTGTTGATGGATAAAATGGGGTGATATTCCATTGTTTGCGATTCCGTGGTATGTTGCAGTGCTGGAGAGTATACCTGAAGCCTTCCTTGTTATAATAGTAGGCTTTGCCCTGTATGACTATCACGTATCGTATAGTAAGTCTTTTATCATGTCAGTAATAAGTGCCGTTTGCACTTATTTCATCCGCCAGCTACCGGTCATGTTTGGAGTGCATACTGTTCTAGGCATAATTATCCTGGCCGCCCTTGCGGTTCTTGTTTTAAGAACAAGGCCTGTAGGATCACTGGTGGCAATCATGACTGGGATAATTGTGTTACTGACCTTGCAGAGCTTTATGGCACCATTGTTGTTTTCTGCAACTTCCACCACTGTCTCCGATTTAACAATTAGACCTTGGCTAAACATAGTGTTCTTCTCACCCCAAGCCGTGATATTGATTGCCTTGTATGCAGTTATCACCAGAAGGCGATTTTGTCTCTACAGAATAAAGTGGGAATGATGGTGAATTGATGCGGTTCAACCCTTTGTTCACAGTAGGTACTCTCTTGCTGGAAATACTCATAATGCTTCTCATCAACATTACCATCTTTGTGAGCGAGGACATTGCGGCACTAAAAAGCTTTCTGCCGGTAGCCAACATTCTGGTTATCTTAATTGGTGCGTTATCTGTTATTTCAATAAAGCAAATAGAGGAGACCTCAAAAACGGAAGTAGAGCGCAGCCTTCTGAAGGAGCATCTTGCCCAGGTTAATAGCCTCGTAAAAACCCTGCAGGGCGAACGGCATGAGCACACCAGGCACATTCAGACCATTCAAGCCATGCTGTATCTTGGCGAGACAAATGCAGCCAAGGAATACGTTGAAGGGGTTACCGAAAACTACTGGCATATCCATGACCTTCCCTACGTGGGTAATCCCGCTTTGTCTGCGCTCCTACATGCCAAGACCCTGGTCTGCGAAACCAAGGGCATTACTTTCGACTTCGCAATAAAGTGCAATGTCAATGAATTGGGAATACAACCATGGGACCTCTCCAGCATCCTCGGCAATTTACTCGACAACGCTATTGAAGCAACCTTGGATGACCCGGGAAATAGAACAGTTGGACTCGAGATAAAAGAAGAACAGGAAGACTACAGAATATACGTTTTCAATACAGGAGCTGGGTTTCCGAATAAGGATAAGGTCTTTGAACCCGGGTTTACCACCAAGGGGTCAGAAGCTCGAGGATACGGTTTATTCCTGGTTAGAAAGCTGGTCATTAAGTACGGAGGTTCTATCCAAATACAAAGCGAACCCAAAACCGCAGTCATTGTGACATTCCCCAAGAAAGGGGCTGCGCAACATGGTAAAACGACTGTCAGAAAGGTTAGCTGTTAATATTGGAAAACACCTTCGCTCTAGCGAAGGTGAAGTTGAGGTGTTTTCCTATGGCCTTGAGGTCTTCTTCTCGGCGTTACTGAAGTTTTTTCTCATTTTAACCCTGGCTCGTGTGCTGGGCTTATTCTTACCGGCTTTGGCAGTACTGGTTTCCATTTCCGGGTTCAGGGTGTTCGGGGGAGGGGCGCATCTTAGTACCTACTCCCGATGCTTGCTATTTGGAGGCATTGTGGTGTTAGGCCTGTCCAAAGTATCTATGGTTCCTATTCCCAACAACATCGTTAGCACAACACTGCTGGCTGCGGTGGTGCTCGCTGTAATAGATATTATTTTTTGGGTTCCATCTGGCACCGAAAAAAAGGCCATTACTGACCCGGTCTTGATGAAGGCACAGAAATTAAAGACCCTCGGATTTCTAGCGGTATGGCTATTCATGGCCTTAGCAGTGGTTTGGGTAGGGAACTGGCAATATGCGTTTGCCCTAACCCTGGGAGCTCTGATGGGGACGTTATCACTAACCCCTTTAGGTTACCGGTTTACACACAACCTTGACACCGCATTTGATTGGCTTCAGAAAGGGGGTGAATACATGAGGAGGATGACGGTCTGGGCAGCTTCGGCCCTGGCTTCCCTTGCTGTTTTGTTTGCCAATATTGGAGTAGGGCCAAACAGTTTGGGTATCTGGTATGAGCCCGATATTCCAGAGACTTTAAAAGCTAAGGACTGATAGTGTGGTTAGTGTACTTATTCTTGAAGATGAAGAGTATACTCGAAGGTATTTGGGTGCTCTGGTTTCAGAGCATCCACTTGTTAATCACGTCTATATGGCATCAGGCGGAGGTACAGCCATTCACTTGGCCGGTGAGCATACACCTGAAATTGCCCTCTTGGACATAGAATTGGGGAAAGATGAGGAATTGAATGGAATTGAAGTTGCGCGACTGATAACGGCAACCAGCCCGACGACCCAAATTGTCTTTATTACTGGGTATGCTAAGTATGCCCTCAGTTCTTTTCTGGTGCACCCATACGATTTTATAGTAAAGCCAATAAGAAAGGACAGGGTCATTCAGGTCATCAGCGACTTAGTCAAACGGGTCGGGATGCCAAAGGCATGCCCTAAAATGTCAATAAAAACAAATGACGGAACGGTCTTCATTTCCCTTGATGAAGTATACTTTGTGGAAAAACAGGGAAAAAGAATATGTATGCACTGTCAATCCGGTATCCAAGAAACCACGGCGCAGCTGAAGGATATTGAAAATATTCTTCCAGACAACTTTAAGAGGGTACATAAATCATTCATAATCAACATGAATAAACTGCATCGAGTGAGAGATTTGGGGAATCGTTCCTACGAGGTTACTTTTGCGGAGTACGGGAGAACCGCGCTCATGAGTCGCTACAAATTCGAGGAATTTAAGCAGATGTTCTCTCCCTCTTTATAGACTGATAGTTGATGGTCACAATCAATACCCTTCTTGAAACACCCCCTCACTTAAAAAGTTTTTAAAGAGGGTGTGTTTTTTGAACCCCTATTCGAGAAACTGCAGCATAACTGTAGGCGACTGCATGGTGCTTTCTCACTATAAGGCACCGATGCTGCACACCCTAACAAAAGGATCGCTGAAGCCTATTCGAGACCTAAATTTAACGACTACCGAAAAAATAATCCAGGTACATACTTACTCGTTCTAATAAGCTGTCGTCTTGGTGGAAGGAGTATTCGCCCCCTTTGCTAGGGCTATTTCCGCCGTAAACTATCACCTCATTACTGGAAGTATTCCTGGGCCGTTCAAAGAAATCGGTGATTGTTTTCTTGAACGCCGCAAGGCCCTCTTCTGACATCACAGGATCTTGTGCATCATTCGGATATGCAAGGCCGACTTCTTTGCCGTCTTTAATCACAAATATTGCAGTTTTAGGACCAAACCGGATCAACCTGCAGTCTGAGACGTTAAGATTATTTGCTTGCGCAACTCGTTGTAGAAATTCAACCATATCCCCACCAAGTCTTCCAGCAACCCACTCACCGTTTTTCAGCCTTACCTCAAAATCTGTAACATATCGACCGTCGGCCATAACGGGAAAGAGGTAGTATGGTGTGAGCGAAGTCTGGGACATCATGCTCTCGACCGCAGAAAACGCCTCTTCTTTAAGTTGAAGCAACTGGACGGGTTCACCGAGGTAGGAGTTCTCCGCCTCTTCCGGTGTGTTAAACCCAATAGTGTTCCAGACCTCAATGCATGTACCTCTCCATTCCTTATTAAACTGTTCGTTCGCGAATGCTATGGCCTGTTGCTCTGGGGATACCGCGTAAACCGTCCCAGCTAATAATGATGCAATTACCACAACGAAGATCAATATGACCGTGATTTTGTTTTTTGATTTCATAATCCTCACCTCCTTACGCGCAATCAAAAATACTAGCATACCAATTCCATGATGAACCAAGGAAATCGCCATTTGAGAAAGTGTCCCAGGGTTCCCAGTATTTCAACTATATCATATTCCAGTAATTAGAAAAAAGAGGCTGGATCTCCTCCCGGATGTCGTAATATGCACATTCCGGTGTCGAATAGCCATATATTAGTTCTTTACAGCCACAGGAGAGTTATTGGGAACAAAGCCTTTCTCATTTTGACTGTGGCGATGAACCCACAAACCTGTTCTTAGAGGATAGAGAAGATGCCTTTGATGACCAGGATCCAGAAACAGATAAGGGCGAGCAGTCACGAACAGACAATGACGGGCAGCCATGCCCCGAGTCTTCGGCTGACGAGAAACAGGAGCCCAAATTACGTGAAACAATAAGTATGAGATCCGATATTTTTGATCCGGAAGAAGATGAATAAGGGTTAGGAGAGTTTTGTTCCAAAGGGTATTCGGGGAATTTCATAGGTGGTATCGGGTGGCGGGTGCGGCCAATCGTGTTGGCGGCACCTTTTCAATTGGCAGGAAAAATTACCGGCATGGAGAATACATGAACTTCAGAACTCAGACCAGAATATAGCTCTAGATAAAAAGGGTCCGGCCTGGACCGGACAGGCTCGGGGGTACGCGGTCTTGTATGTAATTGGGCTGACAGGTGGCATTGCCACAGGAAAAAGCACGGTGTCCCGTTTCCTGAAGGAAGAGGGAGCCATCGTTATCGACGCTGACCAGATCGCTCGGGAGGTTGTCAGGCCGGGATTGCTGGCATGGCGCGACATAGCCTCTGTTTTCGGGGAGGAGGTCATCCTTCCGAACGGGGAAATCGACCGGCAGCGGCTGGGCCGGATCGTGTTTGCCGATCCGGCCGCCCGGAAACGCCTGAATGAGATTACCCACCCCAGGATCGCGGCCAAAATCGCGGAACTGGTGGCCGGTTTTGAAGCTGAGGGTGCCCAAGTCGTTGTCCTGGAAGCGCCTCTGTTGATTGAAGCGGGACTGGCGGATTCCGTCAACGAGATATGGGTTACCGACCTTAACCGTAAGGAACAGGTCAGGCGCCTGTTGGGCCGGGACGCTATTTCCCCGGAGGAGGCGGAACGCCGGGTCGACAGCCAGCTGCTTCCGGAGGCGAGGCGGGCGTGCGCCAACCGGATCATTTCCACCGATGGTTCCGAAGCCGAATTAAAAGACAACATCCGGCACCTCTGGGCAGACCTGAAATACCGCCTCGAGAAGGACATCGGCTTGATGGACAGGACAAGCTGAAGACATGATTTTTCCGAGGGTTCCATAGGATGTACCAGTGTTCACAGATGGAGTGGTGAAATTGATAGTAAACTTGGGAACAAGGACCCGGAGATACCTGCTCTGGACCGCTGTCCTGGCGGCATTAGTCATTCTCCTCATCAATTCGGCGTGGGTCTGGAGGATTTTTTACCCGTTTCCCCACCAAGAACTGGTGTACCGTTACTCCCGGCAGTTTGGAATCGATCCATACCTCGTGGCGGCAGTGATCCGGGTGGAGAGCAAGTTTCGGTCCGAGGCCGAATCCGAGGTTGGGGCGAGGGGGCTGATGCAGATTATGCCCGAGACAGCGAAATGGGCAGCCAACCAGATGCAGCTTCAGGATTATCACCCTGACAGACTGTATGAGCCGGAATTTAATATCCAGATTGGAGTTTGGTATCTGACGGACTTGATGCACGAATTCCGGGGGAACACAGCCCTTGCCATTGCTGCTTACAACGGAGGGCGTGGCAACGTCAGGCAGTGGCTGCAAAGCAGCCAGTGGAGCGGGGATGTACAGAGTATGGACAAGATACCCTACGCGGAAACCAGGCGTTACGTCCAGGATGTGCTGTTCAACTACCAGATTTATAAAAAGATATACCGGTAACACCGGCAGAGCGGGCAGTTCTGCCTGACCGCATTTGGGCATGGCAGGCCGCCAAAAAGGTTACCGGGTGTTGTTGGCGAAATAGGTATGGTGAGGAAAAACAGAAGGAGTGCCCTCCCAATGACAAAAATACTTGATTCACTGGAAACGGTAAGTCAGATCAGTATCGACCCCAAACGGCCTTTTTTTTCGGCAACCCATGCCGAGATTGCCTCCGGGGCCACAACTGATATCTACTTTGTTAAAACTTACGAACTCTTGCGGGCTGCGGGCCTCATTGGCACACCGGTGGCGGCGGAAATTTTTTCCCGTAAACCCGGAATCCTGGCGGGGGTGCCGGAAGTCATGCATCTCCTTGAGGGGAAACAGTTGGAAATTTGGGGCCTTTCTGAAGGAGACGAATTTGGTGAGAAGGAAGTCGTCATGACAATCAGGGGGGCATATGGGGATTTCGGCCTTTTTGAAACCACCATTTTGGGTTTCCTGGCCAGTTCCAGCGGTTGGGCAACAGCGGCCAGGCAGGCCAAATCCGCGGCCGGGGACCGACCGCTTTTCTGTTTCGGAGCCCGGCATGTGCATCCCGGAGTGGCACCAGTTATGGAGCGTGCGGCCATCATGGGGGGAGCCGATGGTGCCAGCTGCATTCTGGGGGCCAGATTGGCCGGGCAGGAACCGGTGGGAACAGTGCCCCATGCCGTGATTCTGATCATGGGTGATACTGTAGCGGCTGCCCGGGCTTATGATGAGGTGATGCCTTCCGGGCACCGGAGGCTGGTCCTGGTCGACACTTTCCACGATGAGGCCGAAGAATCCCTGCGGGTGGCGGACGCGCTGGGCGGGAGTCTGGAAGGAGTACGGCTGGATACCCCCAGCGAACGCGGGGGGGTGACCACCGATCTCGTCCGGGAGGTCAGAGCCAGACTCGATGCCAACGGGCATAACCATGTACAGATTTTTGTGTCCGGGGGCCTTTACCCGGACAAGATTGCGGCCTTGGTTGAAGCAGGGGCGGACGCCTTCGGGGTGGGCAGCTTTATTTCAGCGGCTCCGCCGATAGACATGACCATGGATCTGAAAGAGGTCAACGGTCATCCAATAGCCAAAAGAGGCCGGATTCCCGGCATTCGCCCTAACACCAGGCTGCGCAGGCTGTCCTAACTTTTTTTCGTTTTGTGGCAGGAATTCCTTCTCTTGAGTCGAATAACCAAGAATAGAAAAATCAGATACTCTCCGAGCCCGATTACCTGTGGACAAGGAGCTATGGTGCCGGGCCGTTAGGGTGCATTGGGAAACTGGTGTGCCTCCCGCTGTGGAAAGGAGAAAGTGTGCAGGCTGAAGGGCCTGGCGTGCTTGTGTTTCTACAGCAGCCAGGTTTTTTGTTTGTATAGAATGTTCTTTGGACGAATTGTGTTGGACGGAAGGGGATTCCATAAATGGGTGAAGGGCTGAAACAGGCTGTGGCACTGCTGGCAACCGGAGATAAGGACATATATGAAATCATGTTTCTATCCCTTCGCGTATCCTTGACCGCGGTGATGATCGGGACCCTGATAGGCGTTCCCCTTGCTGCTTTTTTGTCTCTCTGCCGGTTCCCGGGACGCAGGCTGGTGGAAAACGTGATTTTCTCCCTGATGGGTCTGCCCCCGGTGCTGGCAGGCCTTGTGATCTATCTTCTGATTTCGCGCAAAGGGCCCTTGGGGTATGCTTCACTGCTTTGGACTCCCACGGCCATGATCATGGCCCAGGTGTTACTGGTGATTCCTATTGTAACTGGGTTGGCCATCGTTGCCATCCGGGGGAAGGAGAGAATGTTGGCAGAAACGGCCCTGACCCTGGGGGCGAGCGGCCCCCAGACGGCTCTCATGGTGGTTGGTGAAGCCAGGACCGGAATTATCGCAGGTGTTCTGACCGGATTCGGCCGAGTCTTCGCCGAGGTGGGGGCCGTGATGATGGTCGGAGGAAATATCGAGCACAACACCAGGGTTCTGACTACCGCCATCGTGCTTGAGACCAGGCAGGGAAGCTTTGACGCGGCTCTCGCTTTGGGAATTATTCTCCTTGTCCTGTCGTTTATCATCAGTGGGCTGCTGTTAAACCTGCAGAGAGGGGTGGGCAGGTATGTCTGACGCATTCACCCTGGAGGGCGTAACCAAGAGGTATGGGCAACTGGAAGCCCTCAATGTGCCCGGGCATAAGCTGGAGCGGGGTAAAATCCATGTCGTGATCGGCCCGAACGGATCCGGAAAGACCAGCCTTCTCCGGATTTTGAACCTCCTGGAACCGCCGACCACCGGCACCCTCACTTTTTGCGGTCAACCGGCGACTTACCAGGGGGCGGGCCGGCTTGCCCTGCAGCGAAGGATGAGCATGGTGTTTCAGCGGCCCGTAATGCTGCACCGGTCTGTTTACGACAACGTGGCCTACGGATTAAAGGTTCGCCGGGTGGCAAGATCGGAAGCGGCAAAAAGTGTGGCTCAGGCGATCGATATGGTTGGGTTGAGCGGAATGGAAAAACAGCTGGCAACAACCCTGTCTGGAGGAGAGGCGCAGAGAGTTGCCCTGGCGCGGGCCATGGTCTTGAACCCGGAAGTGCTGCTGCTGGATGAACCGACTGCCAGCCTTGACCCGGCCAGCGTTGTTATTGTAGAAAATATCATCAAAGAAATAAACCGGCAGTTCGACATGACCATCATTTTGGTTACCCACAATCTATTTCAAGCCCGCCGGTTGGCGGATGAGGTTCTGTTTCTTTGGCAGGGCCAGCTTGTGGAAACCGGACCCGCCGAAAAGTTTTTCCTGAAACCCAAGGATCCCAGAACCAGCGGGTTCCTGACCGGGGAGGTGGTGTACTGAACAGGGAGAAACTTCGTTTGCCGACCGGCCTCTTCAGACTCAAGTGAAGCAGATGTTTCTTAAAATTATGTCCTCCGAGCTTGAACACCTGGGACTGTCAGGGTGACGGTTTTCAAGCCGATAGGTGTGATGGGAAACCATTACGCCTCCCATTGTGGAAAGGGGGTTGGGTATTTGCATGTTACGGAGAGCCCAACCGTTCTATGACACGGTTCGGGCTTTTTCTGCGGATAGGAAATTATGCTTAAGATTCAGGCTCTGGATCAATTTCCTAGACGTGGGGGCTGTAAAGGGGGATGCCCCCTTACGTCAATATAGGAGGGTTGGCCGCTTGCCTTGAGACAAAAAAGTTGAGAAAATTTAATCGGAGGTCGAAAAGAAATGAAAAAAACAATGAGAAAGGGAACCCATAAGCTGACCTCAATGCTGCTCCTGGCAATTCTATTACTTACAGTTACCACCCCAATATCGTCGGGGTCTAACCCCCCGGCGCCGAACTACAGCCGCATTGAGTCGACCTTGACCCTGGCGACCACAACCAGCACCCAGGATTCTGGACTGCTGGATGTTTTGGTGCCGGCGTTTGAAAAGAAGTACCATACCACGGTTAAAGTGGTTGCCGTCGGGACAGGACAGGCGATTACCCTGGGCAAGAACGGTGACGCTGATGTGGTCCTTGTCCATTCCCGGTCGGCGGAAGACGAGTTTGTGGCCAGCGGTTACGGTGTCAACCGCAAAGATGTGATGCATAATGAATTTCTGATCGTCGGTCCGGCCAACGACCGCGCCAATATAAAAGGAACCACGAATGCCGGAGCCGCCTTCAAGAAAATTGCCGCTTCCGGGGCGAAGTTCATTTCCCGGGGCGACAAGTCCGGGACGAACACCAAGGAACTCAGTATCTGGAATACGGCGGGAATCACACCTTCCGGGAATTGGTACATCTCGGCCGGCCAGGGAATGGGCGAAACCCTGACTATGGCCGACGAGATGAATGCCTATACGCTTACCGACGAAGCAACATACCTGGCAATGAAGAGCAAGTTGTCCCTGGTGGTTGCGGTCAGAGGCGACAGGGTTCTTTTCAACCCTTACGGTGTAATTGCCGTCAACCCGGCGAAATACCCGGGAATTCACTACAATACCGCCATGGCTTTCGTCAATTACCTGGTATCGAAGGAAGGTCAGGCCCTGATCGGCCAGTTTGGGAAGACCAAATTTGGCAAATCGCTGTTTGTCCCGGATGCAGTTACGGTTGCATCCAACAGCACAGCGAACAAAGGCAAGATGGTTCGAGTCAGGGTGCTTAACGTCCGGTCGGGACCCGGCACCACGTATCATATTCTGGGCACATTGAAACAAGGGGCTTCGGTCACCATCGCCGGCGAACGCTCCGGCTGGTACCAGATCACCTACCGGAACCGGACTGCCTATGTCGTCAAGTGGGCCGTCAAGTAAACACGCTTCACCACATCTTCACCTCCAATATATATCTAACCCCCGCATTCGGAATCCTCGCGATGCGGGGGCTTTTCTTTGGCCGTTCAATTTGCTTTGTCTGTTTCAAGTTAAACCCGTTTTACAACCAGCATAGCTGCGGCTGCCACAGCCAGGGCGCTGCCATAGTAGAACGGCGCCGCCGGTGTCACGTGCTGCCAGAGGAACCCGGCAATGACACTGGCCGGGAGAGTAGCCAGCCCTGTCAGAGCGTTGAACGTGCCTATTGCTGTTCCGCGCCGCCCTTTGCCCACAAAATCCGCAATGTACGCTTTCTGAATTCCCTCCGTGGCTGCATAATACAGGCCGTACAGCACGAAGAGCATCCAAACGTGCCAAGGGCGGTTTGCCAACCCGAAACCGAGGTAGATCAGGGCAAAAATGAGGTAGCCGGTAATCAGCACCGGCCGCCTGCCCAGGCGGTCCGAAAGCATGCCGGCGGGCAGCGAAGCCAGGCTGTAGGTGGCGTTAAAGGTAAAGTATGCCAGCGGTACCTGAACCACTGAAAGCCCCAGGTTTTTGGCCCTCAAGATCAAAAAGGCATCGGAGGAGTTTCCCAGGGCGAACACCGTGGCCGATATGATGAATAGAATCAGGTGGGGATCCAGCCCGCGAAAGCTGAGCTTGGGCATTTCCGCCGCGGCCTGGGAAGCGGCCTTCTTTTCTTTAAGGAAGAAGATGAGGAGGAGGACGGCGATCAGCCCGGGAACCGCGGACCACCAGAATACCAACCGGTAGTTGCCGTGGAAGTGGGACACGATCCAGAAAGCGGACAGCGGCCCGATGGCTGCTCCGAGGGTGTCCATAGCCCGGTGAAACCCGAACGCCTTACCCCTGTTTTCTTTGGTTGTGGAATCGGCAATGAGGGCATCTCGGGGCGCGCCCCGGATGCCTTTACCAAAACGGTCGGCAAAACGGATGGTCAGAACCTGACCCCAGGAAGTGGAGAAACCGAACAGCGGCTTGACAATGTTGGAAAACCCGTATCCGGCCAGCATCAGCGGTTTACGCCGCCCCATCCGGTCCGAGAACCACCCCGAAAACAGCTTCAGAATACTGGCAGTGCTTTCGGCCAGACCCTCAATCAAGCCGATGGCGGTAGGCGGCACCTTGAGCGTTAGAGTCAAAAACAGCGGCAGGATCGGCACAATCATTTCACTGGAAATGTCGGTAAACAGACTGACAAGTCCCGCCACAAATACGTTTCGGGTTATTCCTGACTTTCCTTTAGCCCCTATGTCCTTGTTTTCAGACACGATTGTCCCCTCCCCCGAACGGGTGGCAACCGGCCGGGTGTTCCCACACCGGATTTAAGTTTCAGCCCCCCTGTACCTTTCTATCATAATGCTAATCTGGACCCAGGCATAGACCCGGTTTGGATGCGGGCGAAAATTCTGAACTTATCGCCGGAGCCCTGGCTCATGTTTTCCTAGTCTCTAAAGGAAAACCCGCCGGAGGGTGGATTTTCTCCCGGCTTGGGTGCCGCGGACTCCGGCTTCCCTACGGCGACAAGGTATAAAATTCTTCTGGCTGGTGCAATCTGAAAACAGGCACACGGTGCGCCGGCTTCTGTTTTCCGGACGCTCCGAACTGCTACCAGCATTGATGGTGGAGGTGCGCCGGCATGCTTGACTATGGTCCCGGCTGGGAGGAGCGAAGTACCTTGACTCGTCTGAGGAAAGCGCTGGAACTGACTAGATCCCGTGGTTACAGGCTCGGGCTTTTGTATGTGGCGTTTCCCTCCAAGATTGATTGGAACTACCGGGTTGGGGTTGGAGCGGGGCAGGCGGTCCTTCGTCTGAACGCCCGGTCCCCCTTTTTTCCGTCAATGAAAAGACTGCTCGCCAGGAATGCGAGGGGGGAATTTTGGAACAATAACCCCAGAAAGGAAGGTAGATAAGTTTGAAACACGTAGATAGTAACGGCCTTAGAGGCACAGGAAAAAAGCCACTGGTGAACGCAGATGGAAAACAGAATATGGCATTTAGGGTTATGAGGCTAAAACGCCGTCGGAATCCACAACCAGAAAGCCGTGACGCTGAACAAAAGCGACTGCCTGCTCAAGGGTAAAAGCCCGGTTAGCGGGGAGGGATACCACCTTTCTATAGAGATTCGGGTTGTAGGCTTGGGATTTTTTGAGGATGGCGTAGATCGCGGTCAACAACATCCTGCAAATGGCAATGATGGCTTTCTTGTGCCCACGACGCTTTTTGAGCGCAAGATAACGGGATTTGATTTCAGGGTGCTTGTCTGAATTGCAGACGGTAAGAGCGCACTGAACCAGAAGCGGCTTGATGTAAGCTCCGGAATGGGTAATGCGTGTGCTTTTCTTCTTGCCGGCACTCTCATTGTTCTGCGGAACAAGTCCAGCCCATGAGCAAAGGTGTTTGGCCGTTGGGAACACGGACATATCCACGCCGATTTCCGCGATAATGGAGATGGCGGAAAAGAGTTGGATACCCGGAACGGTCATGACAAGCTTGATTTGAGGGCGGAACTGTTCGGCAAGCGAGAGGATGACGGATTCAAGATTGGTCTTGCAAAGCTCCAAGCTATCCATGTGGGAACGGATGATTTTGAGCTTTTCCGCCTGCTCGGAGCACATCAAGCCGTCGATGGCAGCCTGAACTTTTTCCGGAGACGCCTTGCAACGGCGGTCGATAAACGGCATAACGTCAAAACTGCCGTCGGGCTGCAGCAAGAGCTGATCGGTGATAGCGGAAGCGCTCTTTCCGAAAACGTCGGTAAACACATCATCCAGCTTGATGTTGGAAACGGTCAGACAGTTCTGGGCGCGGTTTTTCTCGCCAACGGAGAAATTGGTCAACTTGACGCGATAGCGCATGAGATCGCGGAGCTGCCGGATTTCAAAGGGCGGGATAAAGCTGCCGGAAACGAGATCATGCTTGAAGATGCGATCCACTTTGCGTCCCGAGCATTTGTTTTCTTGCCGCGAATAGCTTTGACGTATTTGGGATGAGTGAGAACCACTTTACAGGTCGATTCGAGCATGTTGTAGACGGGAATCCAGTATTTCCCCGTAGACTCCATACAAATATCCCGGCATTCATGGTCCGCAAGCCATTGCGCAAGCAGGCGGAGGTCACCTGTGAAAGTGGAAAACCTGCGCCATTTGTAAGTCGTAACGCCCTTGTCGTCGGTTGCCGCGATACAAGCTACGACGAAGGACTTGTGGACGTCAATTCCACAGCAGACCGGGTAAACGATCTTGAGTGCCATATTCAACCTCCTCGTAAAAGAATGCGAGGATACCGACAGGGACTGACCGCTCGCACAAAAAACGAGTAGCGTCTTTACAAAGATAAGTTTACGGGCTCTATGTCCCACTTATTTGTGCTTCAATGAGCGGTCGGCACACATAACAATACGGTTAGCGAAGCGCTGGGCCCACTCACCTCCGCGTGCTCTGTAGTGTGCCGGCATCCTCGCTGATATTGCATAACAAACTTCACGCGAGGGCCGACGGTTTCATCCCGTTTTGTGCCTTTCGCAGAAAGGAATGGTCATAACAATGGAAAGGCAGGAAATGCCCAACAGCAAGGATCATCGTTACCAGCACACCAATGCACAGGAGGACCTTCTGGAAAAAGGGGCCATTCTCCAGCGCGACGGCAGCTATGCCATCGCTCCGCACATCCCCGGAGGAGTGATTACTGATCCCGAAGTCCTGATCCGCATCGCCCAGGTGGCCCAGAAATACAGCTGCCCCGCTATTAAGGTCACTATAGCCCAACGGCTGGCAATTGTGGGACTGAAAGAAGAGGACATCGACTCAGCCTGGAAAGATCTTGGCATGGCCCCCGGTGCTGCAATCGGCGTTTGTGTCCGCAGCGTCAAGATCTGCCCCGGGTCTACTTTCTGCAAGCGCGGTCAGCAGGACTCGATTGGCTTGGGCATGGAGATGGACAAGCGCTACCATGGCATGACCACCCCTTCCAAGATGAAGATTAGCATCAGCGGGTGCCCCAACAAATGCACCGACACCATGGTCAACGACATCGGAGTGATGGGAACCGCGAAGGGGTTTACTGTTTATGTGGGCGGCAATGGCGGCATTACGCCGCGACTGGCGGAGAAACTGATCGAGCACCAGACTGCGGAACAGGTGCTGCATCTGGTGGACCAAATTATGGACTATTACAAGGCAAACGCCCAGACAAACGAGCGGATCGGCAAATTCATGGACAGGGTGGGACTGGAAGAGTTTCGCAACCACGTAGTGGGGGACAGGGCAGTCCACCAAGCAGGGGAATGACCCGTTTCCTTGAAGTGCTTCCCTCAGGTTCCAGCGCTTTGCCGGCTTGTGGCGGGGGCATTTCGGGAGGCAGACGGCTCTGTTTTGGTACTCAGGTAGACCCCGGAAATCACCAGGACTGCTCCCAGCAGGTGGAAATAGTGAAAACGTTCGCCCAGGAGGATAACGGAGAGTACGGCGGCGGTAACCGGCGTCAGGTTGTGGAAGGTGACAGCCCGGGAGACACCGATCTTTTTCAGGCCTTCGTTCCACCAGACGAAACTGAGGGCGGAAGCGGCCACGCCCAGGAAGGCGACCCCGAGAAACCCTTTATATGTTAATGCCGATAGGCTATGGAAATTCAGCCCCGGATACGCGAGTGGAAACAACATGACGGTACCGATAACGCAGGCATATGTAGTGCTTGACAAAGGGGATAATCGGCGGGTGGCAACCCGGCTGGCGATTGTATAAAGGGTCCAGCTAAAAACTCCGCCCACAAATAGAAGGTCGCCATGGTTAAAATCCATTTCCACCAGAAACCCCATTGATCCCTTGGTGATGATGAGGACCACCCCGGCCAGCGAAATGATCAGGCCGGCAATTTGGCGCGGTTTCACCCTCTCTTTCAGAAGCAGAGCCGAAAGGCCCGTGGAGATGGCCGGGCTGTTGGCGACAATCAAGGAGCCGTTGATGGCGCTGGTTGACAATGAGCCATTGAGAAAAAAGTAGTTGTACAGGACAACCCCAGTCAAGGCCAGCAGGACCATCAGGGGCAGGTCTCTGACCTTTGGCAGACCGGCTTTTCCTTCCCGCCAGGCCAGGACGGGGCAGAGGCAGGCCGAAGCGAGCAGGAAACGGAAAAAGGCGGCCACAAGCGGAGGGAGTTCCGCGACCGCATATTTGGCGGCCACGAACGATGCGCCCCAGATGGAGACTGTGCAAACCAGAAGGATGTATGTCCTGGTGACACTTTTGTCCATTACCGGATCCTTTCAGGAACGAGTTACACCATTCATTGTAGCACAGATTTCAGGATTGTGAATTGCCCCTTGGCTTGCCTAGGGCATCGATAGGGCACATTCCCCTTTTTTATAACGGGAAATTGTCCCGGTGTCAATTTCGGGGAATGCCCGGGCGCTCCAATGCCCATAATACAGTTGAAGGGGGGCTTTCCTATTGATGACACCTGTTGGGGTTTCCGACCTGCCCGGGCTTCACGGGGTCGAAAACTTAATCTCTTCAGTGACGGAGGCCGGAAACGAGACCACCCGGATGATGCTGCAAAAAATCCTTCCGGGCGGCAAGCGCTTGCGCCCGGTTATGGTCCTGTTAGCGGCCTCGTTTTATCCTCATGACGAGAAAGAAGCCGAATATACCGCTGCCGCAACGGAATTAATCCATGCCGCGTCTCTGGTTCATGATGATGTGATCGACCTGGCCGCAACCCGGAGGGGGGACAGTTCCGTCAACAAGGCCTGGGGCAACCATGCGGCGGTTCTTCTTGGGGACTACCTGTTTGCTGAAGCCTTTCGGCTGCTGGCAAATTGCCGCAGTCCCATTGTTAAGGCGATGACGCGAACGATTCAAGTCATGTGTGAAGGGGAAATTGACCAGCTTACCCAGTCCCGGAACCCGGCGACAACGGAAGAACAGTACTTCAGCCGGATCGGCAAAAAGACCGCATCCCTGATTGCGGCCAGCTGTCAGCTCGGGGGATTGGTGGCCGGACTGGATGAAGGCAAGCTTGAGGCCCTCCGTGAGTATGGTTTAGAGGTGGGTTTAGCCTTCCAGATCGTTGACGACCTTCTCGATTTTGTGTCCACGGAGGCAGCCGTCGGGAAGCCGGTTGGTCATGATATTGCCAATGGGACTCTGACACTACCTCTGCTGCACCTCTTAAAACAGTCCCGGCAACCATTGAAGCTTTGGCAGGACCTGACCAAAGACGAGGAAGAGGGCGGGAAATTGATGCTTGAGCTGATGTCACGGTCCGGTTCCCTGGAATACTCGTGGGTCCAGGCTGTGGAGAAGATCGACAAAGCCTGCGGTTGTTTGGACCGGATGCCCGCCGGCAGGAGTCAGGAGATGCTAAGGGATTTAGCGTTTCAGGTTCTGGCCAGGCCGGAACTAAAGAAGTTTGGCCTGCCTGAGAAGGCGGCAGAGGAGGTACAGCCGCTTGGCCTCCACCCCCCCATCCCCCATGATTTCGTGAACAATGGGGATGAATCCCTGCTTTTGCACCTTGGGGTCTGACAGGTACATTGCCAGAAGCCCTTGCACGACAAGGTAGTGAAATGAAGGGAAGGGCAGGGCCTGGGCCCTGGCAGCCGATTCGGTGGCTATCAGCTTGAGGCGAGCACAGCAGCAGTCCAGGTCACGGTAATATGAGGTGAAATTCATGTCTCCGCCTAAGAGGTCCTCTTCTCTGTCAATGAAGTAATCGAGGAGAATATGAAGGCTGGTTATCCACGGGAAATAAGCCCTAGAGATGGCCTCGATGTCACTGGGAACCACCTTCTGGCGGGTTGCTATGGCCATCAGGGAGAAAATCCCGAGGGTAGAACCGGTAGCAGCAGCGATTTCCCACCAGTACAGATCTGGGTACAAATCCCGAAACGGTTCCAACCAATGCATCACGAGTGATTGCCGGACACCATGGTCAAGGTGCTTGTAAACCTGGAGGTCCGAGTAAAGGGCGGCAAGTTTCAGCACTTCCGGTTTGACAGCAGGATATGAAGGAAAGCTGACCAGGGCGGCCCTGCAGGTATTAACGAGGGAAGTAAGATAGCCGCCATCGTCACGATGGGGATATATTCGGTAGTAGTCCTCAAGAGGAGATTCGGGGTCAACCGCATCGGTAAATGCTTTGTGCAGGTGGCGAAAAGCCTGTGCATCCAATACCCCAACACGATCACAGAGGTTATCGAGGTAGTCGCTGATCGTCTGCAGGGCGACAATTGCCCTGGTCAGCCTCGGAATAAAGGACGGTTTAACGAAGCCACTGTAGACGTTCCCCCCCTGGCAGTGAAATTTCTTCAAAGAAATGCTTGCCAGGGCCTGTTCACGGAGAAGGCGATCCGGACAGTGATCCAGGTGTCGCTTCCATCGGCCCAGTTCAATCTCCACTAGGGGCAGACTGGCCAGATACGTGAGCAGGGCCGAGGTTCGGCCGCCAATTGTCGGAATGGTCCGGCTCAAGGTAAGCCACCTCGTTTACATGCCTTTGTTGTCGTATAGGGGGGAACGCATGGAATGCTTGTTCTTACTGGTTCATCTTAGTATTGCCCTGTTTGCGGCGAGTATTCACGCCCGGAAATCCAGCCTTACCATTTATCTACTAGTGCAAGCCCCTGGACTGGCACTTATAATAGACTGGTTCGACCCTAGACCGACCTGAAGAGGAAAGAAAGGGGGAGTCCCAAATGAACCATTTTATGTCGAAAAATAGGTGGGCGGCTGTTATCGTGACCTCGTTCCTGGTCGTGGCGCTGGCTGTGAATATTGCCTATGCCAAACCGACTCCGGTCCCCGGCCCCAAACGGGGCAGCCAGCACCAATTTGACAAAACAGATGTGATGCTGTTGGCCCGATTGGTGTACGGAGAGGCCCGGGGGGAAAGCTACACCGGTCAAATGGCGGTGGCGGCAGTTGTTGTGAACAGGCTGCAGAGCGGGCGGTTCGGGTCGACGATTGCGGACGTGGTGTATGAAACAGACGCTTTTTCGGTGGTCAATGACGGTCAGATAAACTTGACACCGGATGATATCGCTGTGAAGGCGGCGCTGGGCGCGTTAAACGGGAAAGACCCGACTCGGGGGGCCTTATACTATTTCAACCCCGCCAAAACCAGTAATGCCTGGATGTGGTCCCGCCCCGTAACTGGTCAGATTGGTTCGCACCTCTTCATGCGGTAAACGGGGCCGAAATGCCTATCAAGACGAAAAGGCTGTGTCACATTCTGTCAAGTCTGTGACACAGCCCTTTTTTTAACAAAGTTATAGATATGCCCTGCGTTTATGGTATGGGTTGCTTCCTTCCGGACATAGATTGATGCCTGTCCGGGGTTTCTGGAAGAGCCTCATCAGCGGCAGGATTTTCCCGTCGAAACTGAATGGAAATAATGGACGTCAGAATCAGTCCGCTCCCCAGAGCCTGAAGCGGGGACATCGTTTCTCCCAATAGAATGAAGGCAAAAAAGGAGCCCGCTACTGTCTCAAACGTGGAACAAATCGATGCCTTTGTGGCGAGTAAATGTCTTAACCCTAGGAGGTGGAGCCAGTATGGAATGATGGCGGCAAAAAGGGAAAGAAAAATGAACAGCCCCCAAGCTGACGTCGAGAAATGGCTTTTGGCCAGGACCCACGGCGGGTTTATCACAGTCCATAAAAGAGTCCCGATCAGGGTGCCGTAAAACAGCATTGTCCAGGGTGAATAACGGGCGGTTCCCTTTTTGGACCACAGGGCTTGAAAAGCGAGCAGACCGGCCGACAGCAGGCCGGTAGCCAACCCGAGAGGGTTGATTTTAAATCCGATCTTGCTTCCGGCAATAATCAGGAAGGTGCCGGCAACCGCAAGGATAACTGCAGTTATCTTGATTTTGGTCATCCGTTCCCGGAGGAAAACTGCCGAGAAAATTGCCACGAAAATCGGGGCAAGATACTGCAAAAATATGGCGGTTCCCACATTGGTCAAATCAAGGGTAACATAATACGAATATTGCATCAAGGAAATTGCAAAAATACCGTACATGGCCAGGAAAGGGATATCACGCAGCTTGATCTTGAGGGCTTTCCGGCGGAACAGGAGCATGATCAGGAGCAAGAAGGCGAGTCCTAAATTCATCCTCATCTGGAGAACGACCATAGGGTCTATCCTCTGGTTGCAGAGCATTTTGGCGACCACCCCGGAGGCCCCCCACGAAGTGGTGGCAAGAAGCACCAGGAGGTAACCTCTCAGTTCCGCGGCCATAAACTCACCCCCAAAATATACCTAAAGGGTTTTCTCCACAATATTATGAAAATCCTTTAACTTTTTTGAAATATATTAATGAATGGAGGAAGGCCTTCAGGCAGGTTAACTCGAATATAAAAAAATACCATTTTTTCATGGGAGGAATATGGCTGTGAAGCAATGGATGGGTGAAGAGGCCTGGGAACTTCTGGGCAAGGAATTTTATGGAAGGCTTGGCATCAGTGTTGGGGACCAACCCTACATCGTGCCGGTGAACTACGTTCTGGACGGCAAGAAGATTTATATCCACTCTGCCAATAAAGGCCGGAAACTGGATGCTATCAGGGCAAACCCGAAGGTTTGTTTTGAAGTGAGCGAGCCGGAAAAACTGGTGAAAGGTGAAAAACCTTGCCAGTTTGGGGTGCGTTACTGGAGCGTCTTGGCATTTGGTGACGCGGCTGTCGTCGAAGACCCTGAAGAGAAACTGTCGGCCTTGGAACTTTTGGGGAGGAAGTACGGTGGTGACGATATTCCCTGCACCATCGGCCCCGAGGATGTGCCTAGGGTGACAGTGGTTAAGGTGTCCATCAAAGAAATAAGCGGGAAACGGAACGTTGACAACAGGAACCAGGGGTAGGACGCTGTGGAAAAGGTAGAATGCAAACCGGGGCCGGCAATTGCGCGGCCCTTTTTTTCATGGGAATTCCTGATGTTTCATCCGTGACCCGAAAAAACAGGCAAATTCAACCGTTTGCACTTGAATTCCCCTCGATCTCTGTGATAAGGTATTAGCACCAGCTCATATAACCAATCCTTAGAATTAGGAAGAGGACTAAAATGAAAAAACTGGAAGAAATCAAGCGGGTTCCCGCACCTGCCCTGATTCCTCCGTACGGTCCGCTGCAGGGGATGCGTGTCCTGTCCACGGGGAGCCTTATCGCCGTGCCCCACGCTGCCAATTTGCTGGCGGATTTTGGAGCTGAAGTCATACATATCGAAAGGCCCAAGATCGGGGACACATACAGGACTCTGGCTCCTTTCATTCAGGACGGGGACAAACGCGTTAGTTCCAGCTGGGCTCAGGACGCCAGGAACCGCCTCAGTTTCGGTCTGGAGTTTGATTTCAAGCACCCGGAAGCCAAAAACATATTCCTGGGTTTAATCAAAAATGTTGACATTTGGTTGGAGAACCTTGTCTGGCTAGACAAACTGGGCATTGACGAGAAAGACTGCCTGGAGTTAAACCCTCGGCTGATAATCGTCCATGTGAGCGGGTTTGGCCGGCCCCAATTCGGCGGAAAAGAAGAAATCTGTGACCGGGGTTCATATGATTTAATTGGCCAGGCGGCCAGCGGCTGGATGAATTTGAACGGTTTCCCCGATCCCGAACCCCCGGTAAAGGCAACCCCCTGGAGCAATGACTACATTTCGGCCATGTTTACTGTTTTTGGGGCCCTCGTTGCCTTTATCGAAACTCAGAAAACCGGCCAGGGGCAGGTTGTCGATGTGTCGCAGTACGAATCCAGCGCCCGGGTTTTATCCGATACGTTTGTATCTTTCCTGGAAGCCGGGGTGTTGCGGCAAAGGACAGGCAACAGGTCGGCCACGTTCCAACCGTACGATGTATTTCGGGCTAAAGACAAATGGGTTGTGTTCGGGTCATTTGGACCGGCGGTTTACAACCGGTTTGTGCAGGCAATCGGGCTCGATTCCAAGGAGTACTCATGGGTGGAATGTGCCTCGAGCGCCGAGGCCGTGAATTCTGTCAAGGGGAGACGACTGGATGGCTTTACACGGGAATGGGTGGCGGAAAGAACCGCTGAGGAGGTAGAGACCCATCTGAACCGGTTTAAGGTCCCCTGCTCTGTGGTCATGGACGCCAGCGCTGCCGTCAATAACCCCCACTGGATCCAGCGGGACAATTTTATCGAATACGAAGACCAGGAGCTGCAAAGAAATATCAAAGCATTCGGCATTACTCCCAAGTTCAGCCGCACCCCCGGTCAGGTCTGGCGCGGTGCCCCCAGATTGGGGCAGGACACGGATCAGATCCTGTCAGTACTGTTAGGATATACCGACAAAGAAATAGCTCAATTGCGAAGTGAAGGTTTGATTTAACTACAGGCAGTCCTTAGCTAAAAATTTTCCTGCGGAAACCTCCCCAGTTCCATAAGCATAAAATGAGAAGAGCTATTTTATGTCAGAAGGAGTTGGAGATGGATATGACCCAGAGCAGTGCCGGGCTAAAGATTGGACCACTGACCATTACAACTTCCAGGCCAGCGAAAGATCCCAAAACTGGGGAACCAAACGAGCCCCAGAAAATAGATGCGGTCACAGTGAACAAGTTGTATGATTTTGTCCGGAACACAATTTCCACGACCGTTTCCGCAGATGTGCCGCCGGAAGTGTTCCCGGGCGGGGTGGCCTCCGTGAACAGCCGGGTTGCCGGCCTGTTTTGCACGGAGCGGTCGCGCACAGCAACCGAAACAGATGGCCTTTTTGAGGTGGGCTTGAATGTGGTTGCCAAACTCCAGTTTACCCTGTGCGATGCGGGTGGTAAGGTTGTAGAGCGTTTGTCAAGGGTGGCGTGCTTTGATTTGCCGACATTTCTGATGTTTGCTCCAGTGGGCACCAGGATTACGGTTGAGCTTGAGGAATCTCGGTCAACCTGCACCCTGCCGCAAAACGGTGAGATATTCTGTCACCTTCATCTTGGCGTCCTGATTGAATCATCAGCTTCAGTCAGGATGCTTGTCCCAACATTTGGTTTCGCACTGCCCCGGGGGGTGACGAAAGCCTCAGAACAGATTCAAACCGCATCGGAAGCTCGAAGACGCTCAAGCGGGAGGCAACTGGGGAAATGCGGCCGTTCCTCTCGGTCTCAATCCAAAGGAAACAAGGGATCTCCTGACCTCTATGAAAAAAAGGGAACGCCCTCTACGCCGAGCGGGCATTCCCGGCAAACATGAGGTTGATCCAACCTTCTTGCACCCGGTGGTACAAGGATCCGATCACATCGAATCAAAACCTCGGAAAGAAAAGTAATTAACGGCTACAACGAGCCTCTGTAATTGGGGTTTATTCAATTGTCAGGATTTTGATCGGTTTCCCCATGCTGGGCATGTGGGAAACTGGCTGCAGGAGGGTGGGGCGTTTTCCCCCAAAGCCTCCTTTATTACTGAACCCGCTGGGAACGAACCGTGGACTTAAGGACCCCGGCTTCGTGGTACAAAGAATTCCGTAATTCCCCGTTTCCATAACTGAATCCGGGTCTGGATAAACTGTCGCCAAAAGTCTCTCATACAAAGATCACCGTCCTGACAAACAGGGGTTACCACGTAGTTATCAGACTTCCTCTATACATCCCCCCTCCTTGAAAGTGGTAGCAAACAACTTTCAAGTTGCACCACCTCCTTGGCGGAAGTTTATCATGTTAAGGCTCTTCAGGTGCAGAGAAAAAAGTAGAACTGCTTTCGCCGATCTTCGCCGAGGTTCGTTAAAACCTGGCAATAACCTCCCGAAGAGGGTTCGGGTGTATTGGCAATTCTATGGGAAACAATGAGAGGTCCAGCAACTGCTGGGCCTTTTGTTCCTGTATAGGAAATTATGCTCAACTCAAGGCTGTGGATTAATTTCCTATACATCGGGGTTTTTAAGGGGGGAAGCCCCCTTATGTTAATACAGGAAGGTTACAGCGGCGCGTCCTAGGGAACGCATGGGTTCCCTGGGAAAGGACAAAAGCACTACCGCTGTAGGCCGCAAGGCACGAAGTGCTTTTGTCCCTGTATAGGAAATTATGCTGTATCCACTTATATGTTGGTGGCAATTGACTTCTTAGTGGCAACGATAGCGGCAGGTTAATATAATGTTACAGGAATTACCAGGCGAAGAATATTGGGCCAAAAATCCACCTGCGGATGCCCGCTGTCACCTGTTCTTTTCCAGTTCCGGGGACCTGGTACCGGATGGTTATTGCCGGCACTCCCGGGGTACGGGGGTAATGAACGGGAGGAGGCTCTGATGGTCTCTCTCAATACGGGGACATCTTGGCAGATTATTTTTTTATCGGTTGCCGCTTCCCTTGCGACCAACCTCCTGTTTTCCCTATTTGGGCGAATCTTGGAATTTCTCGACATGAAAGGGCATTTGGCACTCGTTATTTCCGAGCTGACATTGAATGGAGCCATTCTGGAACTGGCGAACGAGCAAGGGGTGTTAAAAGGGAGGCTGTCGCTGAAAGTGTGGGAGGACAGCAGACTCAGCCTGGCCCGATTCCTCCAAGGGGAGGAGGTCATTGCTCTGCAAAACCATTACTATTTGCTTGCGGTCTTGAACGCGATGTTTGATGAGAGTTTCGGAAAATACCACCAACCATTGGCCCTGGCGCCGGATCAGATGGAAAAGGTAAAGGAGCAGCTGTGGAAGATCGTGACCCTGATCGATGTATTACGGTCATATTTGGGGTGGAAAGGACTCTTGCCCGGTTTTCGCAAACGGCTTCCCAGGAATTTTCCGGCAGGCTGACAGGGGAGTTTTTCCCGGGCCTTTCTCGCCCCCCAGGAGGTCGAAAAAAGTGTCCAACCGACATAATACCTGTTACGCGTTATTTGCTGCGGCACTGCTGCTGGTCGTTTTTTTTCTGCGCCGTTCCATCTATTTTTGCCTGCCGACAGCAGATTATGTGGTAATTCATTTCATTATTGAATCTTTAAGTGTCTTCATGTCTCTAGGAATCGCAACCACTATTTACCATGACCATAATGGGGCCTGTGATAACACCGGGTCATTTCTGGCGGCTTCATTTGTCGCGGTAGCCCTGCTGGACTTTTTTCACCTCGCGTCGTATCCCGGAATGCCCAACTTTATAACCGCCAACTCTCCGGAAAAGGCCATCCTGTTCTGGCTGGCGGCCAGATTCACTTTTGCGCTTGCGATGATCATTTATCTCGTGTTTTCCAAATTACAGAAGTACTTTGCCCCCGGGGTGAAAACGCTGAGCCTGCTGTCGGGCGTCGGATATGCCCTGGGCCTGATGGGGATGATTCTTATCTGGCCCAACTCTTTCCCGGAGATGTTTATTTCCGGAGCCGGCACCACATTTTATAAACAAACGGTGGAAGTACTAGTGGTGGTAATGCTGCTGCTGCCATTCAGCTTGGCGTTTTGGAACGGGAACCGTTACTCGCTGCTTTTTCTGGGTCTTGGTCTGTCCATCGGCTCAGAGGTGGCGTTGGCGATTTACATCAGCCCCTATGACTCCTTGAACTTGTGGGGGCACATCTTGAGGTTATGTGCGAATTCCTTCATCTTCAGCCATTTTGTTACTCGTTCTATCAAGGGACCCTTCCGCCAAGTGGAAGAAATGTTCGAGGTGGCCATCGACCATTTCGCCCAATACATGGACGGTAGGCACAAGTTTGACTGGGTCCGAGATCATTCCCGACGTGTGGCTGTTTACGCCCGCAAAATCGCCGAGGAGTTAAATCTGGACTGCGCCGAAACAGCACAGCTGTACCGGGCTGCCTTGATGCATGACGTGGGTAAAATTGCCATTCCATACAGGGTTTTAAAAAAGAGGGAAAGCTTTGAGCAAGATGAGTGGGAGTATATCAGAAAACACCCGGAGATTGCGGTCAAAATACTGGGGGCCAGAGGGGGTGACTGCTGCCTCAGGGGAGTGTTGGAACATCATGAACGCCTTGATGGGTCGGGATTTCCGGCTGGACTCAAGGGTGACCAAATTTCAATTTACGGAAGAATCCTTGCGGTGGCAGACAGTTTCGATGCCCTCACCTCTGATTGGCCGGACAGGCCGAAGCTCACTACCACCAGTGCTTTAGAGAGGCTTATGGCCGAAACTGATCAAAAACTGGACCGGGAATGTGTCTCCAGCCTGGTCACGGTTTGCCACCGGGGGGCGGTAGACATCTAGTGGAGTTGTCCGCTGCGGACCGGAGGGAAAAAACCGGCCCGGCGTGTGCCGCCGGGCCGGATTGCGTTACCTGGCGCTTAACTTCAGGGCGGTGGGAGTGGCGGCCAACCCGCCTTTGCCTGTGCATTTCAAGTCGACTGGGAGCATGGCGGCGATACCGCTCATGGTGTCCAAAACTTCGTCAAATGGAATCACGGCGTCCATGCCGCTCAACACCAACTGGGCACCCATCAGGGCGGTGCTGGCCGCGTTGATACACCTGGTGTAACAGGGGACCTGAATACAGCCAGCTACGGGGTCACACGGGATTCCAATCAGATTCTGCAGGGCGATTGAAGCAGCGTCCGCTGCCTGTCTGGCCGTTCCGCCCGCAACGTCAATGGCTGCCGCTGCTGCCATGGCCGCCCCCACACCGGATTCGCCCGTGCAGCCACATACCTCCCCGGTGGGCTGAGTTTTATCATAAGCGATAGCACCTACCGCTCCGGCGGCAAACAGACCTGAGATAACAGCCTCTTCGCCTTTACCCAGCAGTTCCGCCACCGTAAGGGCCACACCCGGGGCCAAACCGGCACCGCCGGCCGAGGGCCCCGGCACAATCAACCCATGTGCGTCATCGACCTCAATTCCAGCCAGCGCCCTGATTGCCGCCAGCATGAATGGTCCTCCCAAAAGAGTTTGGTTGCTTTGGTACTGCTGCCATAAGGTGCGGGCAAACGGTTTGCGGATAAAAGAACCCAACTCGAGTTCCTCTCGGACACCTCTCTCCATAGAGGCCCGCTGTACCTCCCAAACCCTCGCCATCTGCCTGAGAACCCGTTCCCGGGTCCAACCCGATCGCCTCATTTCGTACCTGATCCCCATTTCGCCGGCACTTAGGCCTTCCTGTTCCGCCAGTGACACCATGTCCTGGAGACTCCGGAAAAGGGGGGGCTGGCACAGATGGGTGGTGGGCACAGGCAGTACCGGGTTGACGGTTCGCACCAGAGAGCCTGTATCTGTTCTCAAAGTAATTTCAATTTCCTGATCACCCTCGATGTTGACAGAATCGTTGTTAATCCGGACGATGCGGACCATGCCGCCGCAGACAGATTCCGCCACAACGCTGACCTGGTTTACATCGGAGGATAGCAGCAGTTTGACGGCATTTGGGTGGTCGGATTCCGAGATGGGCTCCAGGCAGAAATCAAAGGCAAGACCCGTGTCGGCGGCCGCCTTGAAAGACACGGGAATTCGTTCGTCGTCCGGCTGCCACCCTAGAAGCCCGGAAATAAAACCGACGTCGCTGCCCTGGCCGTGGTATGTTCCGGCGAACGATCCCCGTGGATCGAAGATAAGGTGAGCTGATTTTGGTGTTTCCCCCAGAATGTCCCGGGCCATCAGTCCGATCCGGACCGGGCCGGCAGTGTGGGAACTGGAGGGGCCAATCATAATAGGGCCAAAAACATCATTAAAAATACTTGGAAACATAAACTCCCTCCTTGTCTGACAGTATTAAGTTGCTGTTTCGAGGGCTTACATCCGTCCCTGACTTCCCTCCAAATTCTAACACACCTGGCCTGCCTGCAACACCCTTTGTCATGTCCAAAATTTAGACTCCTGATTTTCGGGGTCAGCCCTATCCCACGGTTAGGAGAGGCCTTTTGCGGGGTGGCAGGCATTTTAAGATTTCTCATATGGCACTCTCGTATTAGGCACAACTCTTGCAGTATCAATTTGTATTCGTGGCCGTCGAACGAGTTTCCCGGGGTAGGGTGGAAGTTTGGGCTTCCGGCCAGGGAAATCCGGATGGAACGTTCAAGTATTGAGGAAGCGGGGTTGGGCTAAATGCATCAAATGTATGCACTTAGAGCAAGAAAAACCGGCAACTCGGATCTGGCCGAGTTGTTCAAACTGGCGGAGCAGCCGGATGTGATATCGTTCGCCGGCGGGTTCCCGGATCCCAGCTGGTTTCTCGATGAAATTGAGGAAATCGGGCGGGAAATTTTCAGGGACAAAAAGGGGATGGCCCTACAGTACGGGCCGGTGCCTGGGATGTCCAATTTGCGGGAGTATGTGGCCCAGCGGATGGCCTCCCGCAGTATGGGTGTTGCCGCCGAGAATATCCTGATTATCAGCGGTGCGCTCCAGGGACTTGATTTAGCCTGCCGGGTCTTTGTCGATCCGGGGGACACAGTTGTGGTTGAGGCCCCCACTTACCTTGGGGCGATTTCCACTATTGAAAGTTACGAGGCCTGCATTGCGTCCGTTCCCTGTGACGAAAACGGCTTGAACGTTGACGAGTTGGAGACATTCCTGAAAACAACCCCGCAGAAGCCGAAATTCATTACACCATTCCCACTTTTCAAAACCCGTCGGGGAGGGTGTTGAGCGTAGAGAGAAGACGGCGGCTGGTGGAACTGGCCAATGAGTACCGGGTTCCCATTGTTGAGGATGACGCCTACGGGGAACTGAGGTACAGCGGCGAGGCGGTTCCCCCGATCAAGGCGTTTGATACCCAGGGCATGGTCATATACCTGGGCACCTTTTCCAAGATTTTCTCCCCCGGCATCCGGCTGGGTTGGGCGGCAGCACCGGCGGATGTGATCAACAAGCTGATCCTGTTCAAGCAGGGAGCCGATCAGATGTCATCGTCCCTGAGCCAGATGCTGGCTTTCGAAGCCGGCAAAAGGGGTTTGATCGAAAAGCAGATTACCGTTGCCACTACCAATCTGAAACGGAAAAGAGATATTACCCTCAATGCTCTGGCCAAGTATTTTGGGGATTCCGCCAAATGGACCGTGTCCGAAGGCGGTTACTATACCTGGGTTCAGCTTGACCGGGACGTCAACACCTTCGATCTTTTGAAACAGGCAGTCAAGGATTACAGAGTCGCGTATGTGGCGGGACCTTCCTTTTTTGTGGACCGAAGCGGCGGCAACTGCCTTCGGGTTTGTTACAGCCTGCCCAAAGAAAACCAGATTGAGGAAGGGATCAAACGGCTGTCCCAGGTTTTTTGGGGCTAAACGGCCAAGCTTTAGCGGGTCTTGCCCCGGACTTGTCAGAACCGGGAGAGGGATAAGGTTTCATAAACCTTTCATGACCAATAGAATATAAGGAGGAGAAAAAATGAGGAGTAAAGTCACAATTCTAACCCTTAGGGACAAGGTGGAAAAAGGGCAGCAGATTACCATGATTACCGGTTATGACTATCCGTTGGCCCTGCTGGAGGAGCGGGCAGGTATGGACATCATTTTGGTGGGAGATTCACTGGCTATGACCGTTCTCGGGTACGAATCCACCCTGCCGGCCACCATGGATGTGATGATAGAGCATGCCAAGGCGGTGCGCCGCGGTGCTCCTGCCGCCTACGTTATCGGCGATATGCCTTACATGTCCTACCAGATCAGTGTGGAAGAGGCGGTACGGAACGCGGGCCGGTTTATGAAAGAGGCGGGCACTGATGCGATTAAGCTGGAAGGCGGCCGCAACGTTGTGGACATCATCAAGGCTTTGACCAAGGCCACCATCCCGGTGATGGGGCACCTCGGCCTTACCCCGCAATCTACCGCCATGCTGGGCGGCTTCAAGGCCCAGGGCCGGGACATTGCGGCGGCGGAATTAATTATCGAAGATGCCAAGGCTCTGGAAGAGGCGGGGGTATCGAGCCTTCTGCTTGAAGCGGTTCCGCCGGAAGTGGCCAAGGTAGTGACCAAGAATGCCAATATTCCCGTTATCGGTATCGGTGCCGGGCCGCACTGTCATGGCCAACTGCTGATTGTGCATGACATGCTGGGGTTCTTCGACGCCTTCACACCCAAGTTTGTCAAGAAATACGCCGACATGACCACCGTTATTGTGGGGGCATTGAGCGAGTACAAACAGGATGTGGAAAACGGCGCCTTTCCAATGGACGAGCACTGCTACAAAATGCAGGCGGAAGCCCTGTCCAAGTTCCAGGAGAAGTACGGGAAATAAGGTTTTACTCTTTAAAGATGTCTCCTCTCATCCTTTGGCTAGAGCGATGGATTCTATTCGCTCTACGCCCCTTGAGCCTTTGGGCTCATTTTTTTTACTTAGTAGAAACTAACTGACCCTGATGTGCAAACGTTTCATCCGGTACTGCAGGTACTGCCGTGACACTCCCAGCTCCCGGGAGGTTTTGGTGATGTTATTGTCGTTTTTGGTTAACTCCTGATAAATGATGTCCTTTTCGATTTCCAATAATGTTTTTCTCAAGTCTTGTACCTTGTAATCCTTATAAAAGTGATGCCTGTTGTTGAATTTTTCCCGAATATGGGGGGGGAGGTGGTGGGGGGACAGAAGCTCATCGGCGCCTCCGGCCATGTTCATGGCATGTTCTATGGTGTGCTCCAGTTCCCGGACATTACCGGGCCAATTATACTTCATAAACACTTTCATGACATCCTTGGACACACCTTGGACCGCTTTTCCCATAATCTTGTTGTTTTGCTCAATAAAGTATTTCACCAGCGCCGGGATGTCCTCTGACCGCTCCCGCAGCGGCGGCACCATTAAGGTGACAACTGCCAACCGGTAGTAAAGATCGTTTCGGAACTGCCCTTTGGCATTGGCTTCATGAGGGTCTACGTTAATGGCGCTGATTATCCTCGGATTTACCAGAATATCTCTACCACCTCCAACCCTGCGCACCGTTTTGCTTTGCAGTACCCGCAACAATTTGGTTTGCAGCAGCACACTCATGGAATTTATTTCGTCCAGAAATAAGGTTCCCTCGTGGGCCTCCTCAAACAAACCCGGTTTTTCTTCGGCACCGGTGAAAGCCCCCTTACTGGTGCCAAACAGGATACTTTCTAACAAAGTTTCAGGGATAGCTCCACAGTTGATGGCCACAAATGGCCCGTTGTATCTAGGGCTGAGATTATGAATACTCTGGGCGAAAAGTTCTTTCCCGGTCCCGGTTTCCCCTTGAATCAAAACGGGGGACAAGTTTATGGCAACCTTTTTGGCTGCCTCGATGGCCTTTTTCATGGCTGTACTGGACTCAATGATGTCGCCAAAACAAAACTGGGTGCCGTTCTGGTTGAACTTCCGCTTGCGGGAATAGAGATCTTTTTGCAGTTGAAGGACTTTTTCGGCCAACTCCTTGACCTTGGTAATATTCCTGTTAACCGAGACAGCCGCCACAACAGTGCTGTTTTTGAGTATTGGGTAGGTGTTGGTGATAATGTCCGCTGTTTTACCCTGAGGCGTAATGTATGTCATGTGATGGTTTCTCACGGAAACACCCGTTTTCAACACCTTGAGCAGAATGCTGCTCTCATCATCCATCGGGTAGGCCTCGGAAATGTGTTTGCCCAATACGTACTCACTCTTGGACTGTTCGATTTTTTCGCAAGCCTCGGTGTAAAGTACGGTGCGGCCCTCTTTATCGACCACTTGAATACCATCCTCGAGTACATTCAGCGCCGCGAGAAGCAGCTCTTTCTCCTGGGCAGCGTCTTCGGCGGTTTGAGGATTATCGGCCCCTTTATTCTTCACACCAAGTCACCCCTTTTTCTGCCGGGAAAAACAGCTTACCCGAGCCGTCATCCCTTAGGCTTTTCGCAAGATTTATAGGTATTCTATGAATTTCTGCAATTTACCTTCTTAAGGGGAAAAAACCTTGCGCGCAAGGAATTTTGCTCTTCGTGAGCATGGTCGTTTGCGGTTATTGTGCTTGGGCAGTAGAAAACAGAAAATAGGCAAAAATGACCCGAAAGGAGGGCCATCTTGGCCTGATCCAGTGGGGGCAAGGGCTTTTGCGGCGCAAGAGAATTTGCACCCATTCTCTTGGAGGTTGAAGCAGGATGGTTCCCTGGTAACCATTGGCACCTTTAGTTCGGACTTTGTTAGACGGGGGATGCGAGGGGTTGTCGTAGGTTTGACCATGCCCCATTTGATTAAGCCGGGTCTCGCTTCCGGACCCGGGCACATCTCTTGCAATAAAGTAGAGTCGCTTCCCGAATTCGAAAAATTGTACGAGAATATCTGGAGGTGACGCCCCTTGTCGGAGAGATGCAGTACCAGTAATCAGGTAGACAATCGATCGGTTCAATTTAAGGTTCTTTCATCCGATCAATGTGACCGTTTATTCAATGGGGCATTGGAGGTACTGGAAAGAACGGGAGTGGAGGTTTACTGCCCTGAAGCCCTTGACTTGCTGAGGCAGGCGAACTGTTGGGTCGAGGGAGTACGGGTTAGAATACCCTCGAGCCTGGTCAAGCAGGCCATTTCCACAGCACCTGCCCGTGTGGTTCTGGCTGATCGTGAAGGGCAGCGGCGGCTCTTTCTGGAAGGGAAAAACACCTATTTTGGTCCAGGACCGACCAACCCCTATTTTGTTGACCTGGATACCGGCCAACGCCGCCCGGTGCTCAAGAGCGATGTCTTTAATGTAGCCGCGTTGGTGGATGCGCTGCCCAACCTTGATTTTGTGATGTCTCTGGCCAGTATATCCGACTGCACTAACGGCCTTGCCGATGTCCATGAAGTTCACGCCATGATTCAGAACACGGAAAAACCCATAGTCACCTGGGGGTTTAACGTCAAGAACATTGACACCATTGTGTCGATGTGTGAACTGGTTGCCGGGGGAGCCGAAGCGCTCCAGAGGAACCCGTCTATCGCCGTTTACTCCGAACCCACACCCCCTCTTAGACATTCCCGGGAGGCCTTAGAAAAACTGCTGTATATGGCGGACAAAAGGCTGCCCGTAATCTACACGCCGGGGGTCCAGGGGGGCGCCACTGCGCCGGCCACCATGGCGGGGGTAATCGTGGTGGCCGCAGCCGATAACCTGGCCGGTTTGGTTATCAGCCAGCTGAAGCGGGAAGGGGCACCGTACATTGCCGGGGGCGTGGTCACGTATATGGACATGAAAACAATGATCCATTGTTTCGGCTCTGCCCCGGAGTTCTCCCTCATGCATGCCGCCTATACCGACATGATCCATTACCTGAAGCTGCCCATGTGGGGTACGGCCGGCTGCAGTGATGCCAAACTCTTGGACGAACAGGCCGCAATAGAATATTCCCTTACAATTTACAGTGCGGCATTGAGCGGGGCCAATTTGGTTCATGATGTCGGTTTTCTGGAGTCGGGAATGTCCGCTTCCCTTGAAGCTCTGGTGATGGGAGACGAAATAATCGCGGCTGTGCGCAAAATGGTCAAGGGAATTAATGTAACAGATGACACTCTAGCTCTGGACGTAATCGATAAAGTGGGACCCGGAGGGCATTTCCTCGCCGAGGAACATACCTTCAACAATTTTAGGAAAGAGTTCTGGAACCCTCAAATTATCAGCAGAGAGCGTTACCATCAGTGGGAAGCAGGCGGGAAAACCACATACTCACAGAGGTTGAACACTGCGGCGAAGGAACTGCTGCAGGGGCACCAACCGCAGCAACTACCTCGTGACTTATTGCGAAACCTTCAGGAAATCGTGGACCAGGCAGAAAAAGAGTGCTAGAAGGATTAAGCCATAGCTGTTTAATGTGAACAGGGGGGATCTTACTCGTAACAAGGAATTTGGTTTCTATGATTTGAGGAAAGTTTAAAATCTGTTGGCCCAAATGTTGAGAGGAGGAAATAATCATGAGAAGCAACTTTGCAATTCAACAGTCACCGTCCCTGAGGTTCTTAACCGATGACCAAATCCGGGAAATCCACCAGGCCGGTTTGGAGGTACTGGAAAGTATCGGAGTCGAAATCCTGCATGAGGAAGCCCTGGAGCTTTTGAAAAATGCCGGTGCTCTGGTGGAAGGTACTCGCGCGCGCATTCCCTCCGCGTTGGTGAAAAAAGCGATGTCTACCGTTCCGTCCAGAATAGTGTTGTCCCACCGGAGCGGCAAGCGGTCCTTGTTCCTGGAAGGTCATAAGAGTTACTACGGGACCGGTTCCTGCTGCCCTTATTTCATTGATCCCTTTACCCTGGAGCGCCGTTCGTCGAACAAAACCGATGTGGCCAACATGGCCAAGGTCTGCAACTCCCTGCCCAACTTTGATTTCCTGATGTCGCTGGGGCTGGTGCAGAACAAGTATCCCGAAATCGGTTACATTCACGAGTTTGACGCCATGGCCCGGAACAGCACCAAGACCATAGTTATGAGCGCTAATGACGGCCAGAACGTCAGGGATATCGTCGAGATGGCGTCCGCAATCATGGGCGGTTACGACGAACTTCGCAAGAAGATGATCTTGGCCATATACACCGAACCAACCTCCCCGCTGCGCCAGGATGAGTATGCCCTTGACAAAGCTCTGGCCTGTGCCGAACTGCAGATTCCTGTGATTCATACCATCGGTTTCCTCACCGGGGCGACTTCTCCGGCAACTTTGGCCGGTTCCCTGGTTCAGGGCGATGCCGAAATCATGAGCGGGCTGGTAATCAACCAGTTGAAGCAGCCGGGTGCGCCGTTCTTCTACGGCGGCACAATTTCAACCCTGGATATGAGGACGATGGCCCACCTTTACGGGAACCCCGAATTCCACATCTTGTCGGCTGCCTTGACCGAAATAGGGAACTACTTCGAAATGCCCGTATTCAGCACCGGCGGCTGCAGTGACTCCAAGTCATTTGATGCTCAGGCTTCCGCAGAAGCAGGATACTCCCTGCTCATGTCATCCCTCTCCGGCGGCAACCTCATTCACGACATCGGCTATCTCGATTCCGGGATGACCGGCTCGCTGTCCCAGGCCCTGTTTGCCAACGAGATGATCGGAATCGCCAAACATGTGGTCAAAGGAATTTCTTACAGTGATGAACACCTGGCCCTTGATGCTATTGGCCGGGTTGGGCCTGGCGGGCATTACCTGGCAGATGAACACACCGCCAAGCACTTCCGGGATGAGTATTGGTTCCCGACCCTGATGGAGCGGAGAAGCTTCACCCAGTGGGCTGATGCCGGCAAGGTAACCATGGAAGAAAAGGTGAACAAGGAAGTCCAGAGAGTTTTGACTGAATACAGTCCCGAACCGCTAGCGGCAGACAAGGCCAAAGCCCTGGATGACCTGATTGCCCGGTTTACTGCCGAAGCTGAAGCGCGTGCCAAAAAGAAATAAGCTCGCTGACCGGAACGAGACACTGTTATCAGTCGCCAATTTATAATGAGGCCTCGAAAGAGGGACTGCGAAACCAAGGAAAAGAAACAATTTGGGAGGTATGTAATAAATGGCTGTTTTTGAAGACCTCAGCAACGGCGTAATTGCCGGAAACATTGCCAGGGTAACCGAGTTAACGAAAAAGGCTGTTGACGAAGGGGTGGCCCCGACCGATATCATCAACCAGGGGCTTATTACCGGGATGGGCGTTGTCGGCGGCCGGTTTAAAGCCGGTGACATGTTTGTCCCCGAGGTTCTCATGGCTGCCCGGGCTATGAACGCCGGCCTGGAGATAGTCAAACCGTTGATTACTGAAGGCGACATTCCCAGTGTGGGTAAAGTGATCATTGGGACCGTTAAAGGTGACCTGCATGACATTGGTAAGAACCTGGTGGGCATGATGATGGAAAGCGGCGGGTTTAACGTGATCAACCTCGGTGTTGATATAGCCCCCGAGAAATTCGCGGCGGCGGTCAAAGAGCACAAACCTCAGGTTGTGGCCCTTTCTGCGCTGTTGACCACCACGATGCTGGCTATGAAGGACACCATCGAAGTGCTGAAAGAAGAAGGGCTGAGGGCTTCGGTTAAGGTAATCATCGGTGGCGCCCCTGTCACCCAGCAGTTTGCCGATGAGATCGGCGCTGACGGCTATGCTCCAGATGCCGCCTCGGCTACGGATCTGGCGAAGAAGCTTCTCAATTAAGGTTTCCGCATAATCGAACAGTTCTTGTTGTATTGAGAGGAGAAACATCAGTGAGAAGAAATAAACTGTTTCCGGTGCTTGCGATACTTATCATTCTTGCCTTGTCAGTGGGTATATTGGCTGGGTGTGGAGGAACCAAATCCAGTGGCGAAAGCAGCCAGGTAATTAAAATTGCATCCGGTTCACCACTATCTGGACCGCAAGCGCAGTCGGGAGAGTCTCTCAAACTGGGTGCCCAAATGGCTGTTGAAGAACTCAAGGGTGAGATTGAAAAACTGGGATTCAAAGTTGAATTTGTTCCCCAGGACGATCAGGCCGACCCCAAAATGGGTGTGGCTGTCGCCCAGAAATTAATCAGTGATACCAAAGTGCTTGCCGTTGTAGGCCACTACAATTCTGGAGTCGAGATACCAGCCTCCGAGGTATATGCCAAAGGCAACCTGCTGACAATTCCGATTGCCAGCAACCCGACAATTACAAAGAGGGGATTAAAGAACATTGCTCGTGTTTCCACACCTGATGACATTCAGGCGGTAACCGCAGCAAAATACGCTGTAAATGTATTAAAAGCTAAGACGTCCTTTGTTATTCATGATAAAGGCGCTTACGGCCAAGGTGTAGCGGATGCGTTTAAAGCTGCAGCGGAAGAACTGGGTATCAAAACTATTGGCTACGAGGGGATTACTGTAGGCGAGGTTGACTTCAGCGCCGTTGTTAATAATGTTGTCCAGAAGAAACCGGACATAATCTATTTCGGCGGGGTTCAAGCTGAGTGGGGACTTCTCATTAAGCAAATGTCGGAAAAAGGAGTCAAAGCAGCCATGATCGGGGCCGATGGGGTTGACAGCCCCGATTTGTTGAAGATTGCCGGTAAGTATATCGTTGGCACCTATTACACCTCCATGGCCCCCGACCTGGCCCGGACGGCTGAAGGCAAAGCCTGGATGGATAAATATCAGCAGGCGTTTGGTAAAGCACCGGAAGCCTGGTCAGTTTTCGGCTATGAGGGTGGAGTAACCGCTGTTAAGGCCATTGTGGCCGCTATTCAAGCCAATGGCGGTAAGATGCCGACCAGGGAACAGGTTATTGCCGCAACCAGAACCCTAAATCTCCAGTCGGTAACCGGGGAACTTTCCTGGACGGAAGATGGAGAAAGGCAAAAACCGATAGGCTTCATTCTTCAGTTCAAAGGAGAAAAATATCCGGGAGAAGTAATCTGGGACGGCAAGTAACAGTAATTTTGAGCGGGTAATTAATCAAAAAAAACACAAAGGAGGCCGGCATGTGAATGCCGGCCTCCTTTATTTATTAAGATGTAACACGGGAAAAATGTTCCGAGTTTGATGCGGGGCCAGTTATCCCTTCGGAACCCAAATGGAAAAATAGTCTCTTTCTTTGTGGAGGTCAGGGTAGCGGGAATTGGGCACGGCCGGAGCCAGCCTGATGTCTCCGTATTTTACCCTCAATTCATTGAGCCTGCTGCTCAGGTAAGTCGCATGGATTGGCCAGTATTCATCCACAACCCAAGCTGTTTTGTAACCGAAGGTTTTCACGATCCGTTCAAATTGTTCTTTGGTGCACCAGTTGCTGAAGGTTGTGTTGGTCAAGAACCGGAAATTCAGCTCTTCCAATAGTTCGTGAATTGGCAGCGGCAGTTCCCGGATTAAAAAATTCATACCTCAATTCCTCCTGAGCTCCCCGGCCAGTAAGTTGTGCGGAACGGGTGCAGGCTCCTGGAAAGACTAAGAGCATTGTCAGGACTCCTATAATCATTTCTAAATCACCCGGCCATTTTCCTGCCTGTTAGCAGAAAAATGCCGTATAACAAAAACACGTGTCGAAAGACGTTGAAAGAGATGTCAACAGAGGAATAAATTCGGTAACGAATCTAGCTGTCTCCCATTTTGGAAAAGAGAGTAAATTAAGGAAAGGTTTACAAAAGTATTGTGGAACAGGAGGATAGTTTCAGGGCAATCCAAGGTTTTGCAGGATAATAACCTAAAAAGTAGAAGTATTAATTCACCTTATGGGAATGACCCGGCCAAGCTGGAGGAGACATGCAAGACTTACTGAAAAGGCTGGCAGGCGACAGCTTTAATATTGGAATAATTGTTGCCGACAATGCAAAGAAGATAATTTGGGCGAATGAGGAAGCCCGCGAACTTGTAGGGGAAGCCATTGTGGGCCATCGCCTGGGCAAAGTCATGCCATGGCTTGATGAGGATTGTCAAACCAAAAAAATGGCTTTCTGGAATGGGAAAGCCATTTTGGTTGAAGTTGGCACCATGCCTGGCGAGGAGATACCCGGGGGAACAGTAGTCTGTACAATAGACCTTCATCGCTATTTATCGGCGGTTACCGGTGACGACCGAGCGACGATTTTGTTCGGTTTGGAAACGATACTTGACGCCCTGGATGAAAGCATTTACATCGTGGACCCGGATGGCATTCTGATATTTTGCAACGCTGCCAGCGAAAAGCAGGATGACATGACCAAGGAGCAGATGATCGGAAAACATATTTGCGATAGCTGGGTACTTGACGAAACCAACAGCGTTTTACTGAGGGTTTTCAAAACCAAACAACCGGAAACGGGATTTCGTCACACTTACCAAACCGTTTTCGGAAAATCGATTGAGGCATTCAGCCACGCGTATCCTCTGTATGAGGGAGATCAGTTTATCGGGGTAGTTTCCGTTACCAACCACACAAGTAAGATTCACCAGGCTTACGAAAAGCTCGTCGAACTGCAGGGAACAATCAGTTCGGGAAGAAACAGCGGCAGCGTCGGGTCGGGCACGGTTACTCTTTCTGATATTGTCGGGAGCGACCCCGGGCTCAAGCAGGCAATTGACTGGGCGCGCCGAGCTGCGGTGACTCAATCACCGGTTATGATCTGCGGGGAAACAGGAACCGGAAAGGAGCTTTTCGCTCACGGTATTCATCAAGTCGGCCGGCGGAACCTGGGACCGTTTTTGCCGGTCAACTGTTCCGCCATACCGGATACACTTCTGGAAAGTATTCTGTTTGGCACGGTAAAAGGTGCATACACCGGAGCAGTGGACCGTCCGGGTCTTTTTGAACAGGCCTCTAACGGTACCATTTTTTTGGATGAGATAAATTCCATGAGTTTGCAGCTCCAGTCCAAACTTTTGCGGATTCTGGAAGACGGAATGGTCAGGCGCGTAGGTGATGTTCATGAGATCCGGGTGGAACCCAAAATAATTAGCGCGATCAACGTTCACCCTCTTGACGCCATTCAGGAGGGTACGCTGCGAAAAGACCTTTTCTATCGCCTTGCCGCTGTTTTCATTGAAATTCCGCCTCTACGGGACCGGACTGCGGATATTGACCTCCTGATTGCCCATTTTATCCCGAAGCACTGTCATCGGTTTGGCCGACCGATTAAGCAGATTTCTCCCAAGGTCATCAAGGCTTTTAAGGAGTACAATTGGCCTGGGAACGTCCGCGAACTCGAGCACTGTATTGAAAACGCCTTGAATGTGTCCCCCGAGGGGAGTGCTATTGAACTGGAGCACCTTCCCTCCTATTTTCGCCACTCTGAGACCGGCGAGCAAGTGGGCCTGAACCTGACCATGCAGGCCTATGAGAAGAAAATTTTATTGGATACCATTGCCAAAACCAGGGGAAACGTGACTCACGCTGCGGGAATCCTGGGGATTACGAGGCAGGGTCTGGAATACAAATTGCGGAAACATGATATTTCTTCACGGAAACGCAAAACTTGAAGTAAAATTTTTTTCTTTTGGAGCAAAAAAAATTGCTTCTGGTTTTCCCTTAATTCACAAGTTAATAACTTTCTGAGAATTAATAAAAAGCAAAATGTTTTGCTTTTTATTTTTTTGTTGGGGTCAGGCATCAGGGCGTTTCCCGCTATTTACGGCCTGGAATATTTCTTGCTAATCAGACAATTAGGAATAGGATGAGCCGGGTAAAGAAATTGGCTGGCCTCAAATGAAGGGGAGGGGATAAAGTGAGTCTCAGCTGCCTTACCTATTTAGCGAATGACGACATTACCAGAATTCACGAGACTTCAATGGAGATCCTGGCGACTGTTGGGGTGACAATCGATTACCCGGCTGTTGTTGACGTGTTCCGGGCTCATGGCTTCCGGGTGGATGGGAAGCGGGTATACCCTACAGAAGAACAGGTCTACCGTTACCTGGCCAAATGCCCCCGGCAGTTTTCACTGACCGGGTTGAACCCGGACGCTGCGGTTGTCGTCGGGGGCGGGCAGCCTGTGTTTGCCCCTGGTTATGGAGCCCCGTTTGTGACGGATCTTGACGGGACGAGGCGCCGCGGGACCATCGCTGATTATGTTAATTTGGTCAGGATCGTGGAGAAAAGCGATGTGATCCAGGTTAACGGGGGAATTCTGATTGATCCGGCTGATTGCGATAGTGACAGAAAGCACCTGGAAATGATGGCAGCGTCTCTCAAATATTCCGGCAAACCGCTGACCGGGAGTTCCGATGGCGCGAAGGGAGCCCGGGACAGTCTGGAGATGTACGCCGCGGTAGCCGGCAGGGAATTCCTGGAGAAAAATCACTGCCTTGTTGGTCTGATAAACTCAATCACCCCCCTTTCCTATGACGAAAGAATGCTTGGGGCACTGATGCAATACTCTGGAGCCAGGCAGCCGGTGGTAGTGGCTGCTGCTGCCATGAGTGGAGCTACCGCTCCGGCAACGATTGCCGGGACTATCGCCTTAATGAACGCGGAACTGTTGGTCGGGATTATCCTGACTCAGTTGGTTAGTGAAGGAACCCCGGTAATATATGGGAGTGCTTCCTCGGTTACAGACATGCGCTATTGTTCTCTAGCCATCGGTACTCCGGAAACGTCGCTGATTATCATGAGCGCTGCCCAGATGGCTCACCATTACGACCTGCCCTTCCGGGGCGGGGGAACGCTCAACGATGCCAAGGGCTTAAACCTGCAGGCGGCGTACGAGGGCATGATGATTTTGATGATCGCAGTTTTGAGCGGGGTTGATTACATTTTCCACTCGGCCGGGATCATAGACACCTGGGCATCGATATCAATGGAGAAATTTATTGTCGACGAGGAAATCTGTGGTATGGCCCGGCGTTTGATCCGGGGTTACGAAATAAATGATGACACTCTGGCGGGGCACGTAATCAAGGAGGTTGGCCCCGGCGGCCATTTCTTGAGCCACGACCATACCCTTAATCATTTCCGCGAAACCAGGATCCCGATCTTGAGCTGCCGGGAACCTTTCGAAATCTGGGTCCGCAACGGACAGGCATCAATAGAACAGCGGGCGAGGGATATTATTGCCCAGCGGTTGGCTGAAACAACGGAGCCGCGGTTAACAGATGACGCCCTCAATAAAATCGAGGTCTTCCTGAGGAAGGATTCGTTGCTCCAAATATCGAATTGTGCAGAAATTTGACGAACTGGGTTAACCGGGTTTGCCTGAAGCAGGTACCAACAAAATAAACCGGGCTAAGAACGGCAGTAGGAGGGGGACTTTCGCCAGATGGAACTTTCACAGATATGGGAACTAGTGTTGACGGCAATTCTTCGGGGCGGGTTGTATTCACTAATGGCTGTGGGGCTGTCACTGGTATTCGGGGTCATGAATATCCCCAATTTTGCCCACGGTGAATTCTACATGCTGGGTGCCTATGTGTCCTATTTCATTTTTTCCACGTTTAACATGGGTCCTATCGCCGCCATCCTGGCGGCCATGGTTGCGACCTTCGTCATTGGCGCCATTGTCGAGAAACTCTTTTTCTACCCCTTGAGAATGCGCTCCAAAGACCAGTGGCTGATGAACACCTTCCTGGTTACTCTCGGGATCTCCATCATGTTTCAAAATGGGGCCCGGGTGATTTGGGGTTCGACTTACCGGGGGATTACGGAGTATTGGCCGGGAAAACTGGCGCTGGTGTCCGAGATGAGAATAGCTTCCGACAGGGTGATAGGCTTTGGGATTGCTATGGTTGCCATTGCGGTGTTCTGGGTGTTCCTGAACAAGACCAGCCTTGGCCGAGCCATTAGGGCTGTGTCTCAGGACGAAAACGGGGCGCTGTTGATGGGTATAAGCCTAAACAATATTCATACGGTCACTTTTGCCTTGAGCTGTATGCTGGCGGGGTTGGCCGGGGCCAGCTTGTTGGCCATCAATCCAGCTTACCCCATTATGGGGGTTGTGCCGCTGTACAAATCGTGGTTTGTGTTGATCCTGGTCGGGATGGGGAATGTCGGCGCCAGTGTTTTCGGAGGTTTAATCGTCGGTGTGCTCGAGACATTTTCCTACTACATGTTTGGTGCCGGATGGCAGGATGCAATCAGCTTACTGATCATCATCATCATCCTGGTCTTCAAGCCAGCCGGGTTGTTTGCCCGTAAAGGCGTTAAGACTGTCTGGGAGCAATAAAGAAAGTTTGGGAGAGATTGATATGCCAAAATTTGTTTCAGACGGACAATTACCGATTTTTGACCGCCTCAAGGCGCTGGGTGTATCACCCCTTGGTGCTGTTCTCCTGGTTGTTTTAGCGCTTTTCCCGCTTGTTGTCCAGGATGAATACTTGCTGCGTCTTCTGATTTCCAGCATGATATTCGGGAGTCTGGCCATGGCATTTGACTTTACCGCAGGGTTCATCAACATTGTCAATTTTGGCTATGCCGCTTTTTGGGGGCTCGGCGCCTATACGTCCGGCCTTCTGGCGGTTAAGCTGGGCCTGACCCCATGGCTGGGAATATTTGCCGGGGCTCTGATTGCCGGCATCGTTGGCTTGGGACTGGGGATTCTCACCCTCCGCCTGGCCGGTATATTTGCCTCATGTATGGCGTGGTTTGTGGCCCTGGCCTTGATGGCGGTGGCTTCCAACTGGGTCACCCTTACCCGTGGCAACTCGGGCTTGAGTGTTCCTCTGTTCTTTGATTCCCCCGAGAATCTGCCCTATTACTACGTCGTGTTTGCCCTCACCATCATTACGTATGCCGTCTTAACCCTGGTGACGCGTTCCCGGGTGGGGTTGGCGTTTAAAGCCATTGGCCAAAACCTGCCGGCGGCTCAGGCATCAGGGATCAATCCCACCAAGTACAGAATTATAAACTTCACCCTTTCCTGCACTCTGGCGGGGCTTATCGGGGGTTTCTACGCTCACTTCGTTGGTATCCTGGGGCCAAACGTGATGCACACCAGCCATACCATTGAGGTGATGGCCATTGCCTATGTCGGCGGTCGTGGCAGTATCTGGGGTGGTTTGGTGTCAGCCTTAATTCTGATACCATTGATGGAGTACTTAAAGCCGTTCATGGAACTGCGGTTGATTATGTATGGTGCCCTGCTGGTATTCGTCATGCTGTTTTATCCTCAGGGATTGTCAGGTATCTACTATGGTGTCAAAGAGTTTTTCCGTCGTAAAATCGCGGCCAGGGGAATGGACGCCCCCCATCACAATTAGCACATCATATTTGAGTGGAGGTGAGCGACAAGCAGGAGGGAGTAGACGAGGGCTAAAGAGAATTGCTATCAGAATAAGAAGGGGGTTAAATGAGTGAGAGGATTCCTAAGGTCGGGGAAATGCAAGAAATTAGCGGTGTTGTTGGTCGCGGTAATGGTGCTGACCATTGTTGCCGGTTGCGGCGGTGGCAGCAAGCAGGGCTCTCAAGAACCCAAGGAAAAGGTCGTCAAGATTGGCGTCCTGGGCCCCTTCACCGGTCCAAGCGCTCGTACCGGGGATGAGTTTAAAGGTGCAACCCAGATGGCTTTCGAGGCAATCGATTACAAGGTTGGTGACTATAAAGTTGAACTCAAGTGGATCGACGACGAGTCCGATCCTGAGAAAGCAGCCAGGGCCTATGAAGAGGCGGTCGTCAAAGATAAAATCGACGCCGGCTTGGGTAACTGGAACAGTGAAGTGTCCGTATCGGTTATGGATGTGGCCGCAAAGTACAAGATCCCTCACTTCTTCGCGTTCGGAGCTACCGAGGTGGTTAACGAGAAATACAAATCCGACCCGGAAAAATATTCCTACTGGGTTGGTAAGGGTTGGCCGACCCCCAGCCTGCTGAGTATCGCCTATGTGAACACCCTCGACGAAGCAATTCAAAAGGGAATTTGGAAACCGAAAAACAAGAAAGTGGCTATTTACGGTGTTGATAATGACTGGGGCCGCAGTTTCGCCAAAGCTATTGACAAACAGTTAAAGGACGCCGGTTGGGAAGTTGTCAACCAGAGTTTCGTGGCCAAAGGGGAAACCGAATTCTACCCGCTTCTGAAGAAACTGAAAGACCTTGATACCTCACTCCTGGTGGGGACAATGGTTGACCCCTCGTCCGTATCGTCATTCATTAAACAGTCCCGTGAAGTTGGCCTGAAGAGCATGATCGTTTGCGATGGACTTGGTTGGGTGGGTGAATGGTACAACCTGACCGGGAAGGCGTCCGATTATGTAATCGACCAGATCCCGCAGTGGACTACTCCCGAAGCCAAAAAGTTCAAAGAAGACTTCGCCAAAAAGCTTGGCTTTGAACCGAGTCCGTCCGGTGCCGGTTTGAACTATGACTGGTCCAGATACATGATCAAGGTCCTCCAGTCCACCTATGACTCCTACGGAAAGATTGACAGGGAAACCCTTTATAAGACCGCCAAGGAAAAAATCATGACCGGACAGCTGACCTTCACCGAAGGTGTAATTATGAATGAGTACAAGTTCACTCCGGAAACGTTCCCGGATCCGGTGGTCGGGAAAGGCTATTACATCTTCCCGGTGATTCAGTACTTTGACGGCAAAGGCACCATTGTCTGGCCGGAGGATTGGAAAGAAGCCGACATTAAGGTTCCCGCCGGCATTCAATAAGGAGACCAGTGACACCGTTCTCGTTGTGTGAGTTGGTCCTTTGACTTGAATCGTCCGGAGCGGAGGCGGGGGCGGGTTGCCCTCGCCGGCCCGGGCGACCGGAAGAAGTGGTCTGGCCGGATTATGAGAAAAGCGGGTGTTAGTCGTGATATTGGAAACACAAGGAATAACTAAAAAGTTTGGCGGATTGATTGCCGTAAAGAATGTTTCCCTGGGAATTAAAGAGGGAGACATATTTGGACTGATTGGCCCAAATGGGGCCGGTAAGACTACTTTTCTCAACACGATTGCCGGTGTTTACGGGCCGGAGGAAGGGCGAGTAACGTTTCAGGGCCAGGATGTCACCGGCTTCGGGGCCGACAAGGTTTGTCACCTGGGGATGGCCCGCACTTTTCAAATCGTTCGGTCGTTTCCTCAACTTACAGCTTTGGAAAATGTTATGATTGGGGCCATATTTGGAACCGGTAAACCTGGTACCCGGCCGGCAGCGGAAAAGGCAGCCGAGATGTTGGATTTTGTGGAGTTTCCGATGGGCCATGATATTGTGGCCAGGAATTTAAACACCATTCAGTTGAAAAGGCTGGAGTTGGCGAGAGCGCTGGCAACTGACTGCAAACTGCTGCTGTTGGATGAAGTGGCTGCGGGGCTTACCCCGGGCGAACTGAACGGGCTCATCACCCTGGTGCGGAAAATTCGCGACAGGGGAATTACGATTATTATGGTTGAACACTTGATGAAACTGATTATGGAAGTCTGTGACCGGATCGCGGTTCTATATTTTGGTGAGAAAATTGCTGAAGGTAATCCCGACGAGATTTGTAACAGCGAGGTAGTGGCTGATGCGTATCTGGGCGAGAAGTATGTGCTCTAACAGAAATCCAAAAGCTTCCGGAGCTATGAGGAGGTAGTACTGTTGCTAGAAGTAAAGAACCTGGATGCGGGTTACGGATACCTTCAAGTTCTTTGGGACATTTCTTTAACGGTGGCAAAAGGTGAAATTGTAGCCATTTTGGGGCCGAACGGTGCCGGGAAGACCACCACCCTGAAGTCTATTATGGGTCTGGTCACCCCTAAAAAGGGACAGGTTGTTTTTGACGGTCAGGATGTAACGGGGATGCCGACCAACGACTTGGCGAAAATCGGGTTGGCTTTTGTCCCGGAGGAGAGGCACCTGTTCCAGGCTATGACGGTTTTGGAAAACCTCCTTTTAGGTGCATATACGATTCGAGACAAAAACAAGAGCAAACAGACTCTCGAATATGTTCTTTCCCTATTTCCCCGGTTAGCCGAAAGGAAGAAACAGTATGCCGGTACTATGAGCGGCGGGGAACGGCAGATGTTGGCCATTGCGCGCGGTCTGATGTGCAGCCCCAAGCTCTTGATTTTGGATGAGCCTTCTCTGGGGCTGGCCCCGAAAAACGTGCTGGTGGTGTTTGAGGCCATCCGCAAGCTGCGCTCCGAGGGGCTGACCGTTCTGATCGTGGAACAGAATGTCAATACTACCCTGCAGATCGCTGAGCGTGCCTATGTGCTGGAACAGGGCCGGGTCGCCATGGAGGGGCCCAGTAAAGAGCTAATGGAAAACGACCATGTCAAGAATGCCTACCTTGGCATCCGGGCCAGCTGAGACTTCGGGTTCTCAGTGTTTTTTCGGGCATTGCGAAATGAGTCGTTTTTTAGGATGGCTGTTGCTGCAGACCATTAAGCGGAAGAGTAATGGTCGCGTGACAACAGCCTTACTGTTTGCTGCCCCTGACGGATGACGGTAATGAAGGTATCGACCAGGTACCTGACGCGGCCTTTTACTTTAGCTTGATGCGGCTGCCGCAGCCCAGCCGTTGGGTTTGGCTGCTCGGGGGCAATCGTTTTCTTAACGACGGAACGGAAGATGACTTTAGGAACCACATGGGTTGGATTCCCCAGCACACTGACCGTCAGCTTTCGTCCATGGATTTCTGTCCTGAGGGTGATGTAAGAACCGGTGTTGTTGATGAATTTCAAATCCTTGGTGCCGTAAGACACTGTGGCGTCCCGGCCCAATGGGATATAGGCGACCGTAAGGGAATGAGGCCAGCGCTCGGTGACATCAATACCGGCAAGAAGCAGAGCGTTGTACAGGGTTGAGGAAACCTGGCAGATGCCCCCTCCGAGACCCGGAACAAACTTTCCGCCGGTGATCACTTTGGCTGTTCGGTAGCCGTTCTTTTCGTTTCTGGGACCAAGTCGGCCATTGAAGGAAAACACCTCGCCGGGCGCCACCACCATACCATTAAGTCGGATGGCCGCTGTCCTGATGTTCTCGGTCCGAGCGGGGTCATTGATGAAAATGGTGGTAAAGCTGGACAGGACCGCCACCGGCTGCAGTTTTTCCATATCAGCCGTCCCGATCGATGGTGGGATCTCCTGCGCCGGGATATCGATGATGTCGCTCGAGGCGGCGTTAAGCTTCACGCGGTTCAGGAGTTCCGGCAGGTCAACTGTCACCCCGGAATGGGATGGCGTGATCGTACTGTTTCCCTGGCTGTCAAACTGAATATCGGCATCCTGTGGCAGGGTGGACACCTGCCCGGAGAGTTCAGTTAACACCTGAAGCAGCTTTTGGTCATCAAACGTCAGGACCAGAGGGACGTTGACGGGTGTTGTCCCGGGAAGTGCTGTGGGCGCAGAGCCGTTGGTCTGCGGATCCGCAGCAGCTGCATCGTTGTAGGCAACGGCGTTACGGACCGTTGCCTCTATGTCGACGGAGATTCCCAAATCCCCAAATCTATACGGCCAGACCTTGCCGCCATATCGAAACGATATGGCGAAATCTGTTTGACGGAGCTTTTCCTTTGCTTCCTCCTCGGTGAAATTGCTGAAGTCCTGGCCTCTGATCAGGATCCCGGTGTTAATTGACCCGGATACAGCTTGAACCGTGATGGATTGAACCGCAAGCAGCAGAGCCGCGAGGACAGAGATAACGATGAGCCGGAAGGAGCCTTTCCGGGAAAATTTTCCCACCCTAGGCTTCACTTTGAACACCCCGCTTGGTAATAGTAACTGCAGACAGAACATTATAATCTATGATTACCAAGCGGGAATGATGCCAATTTCCTGGAAATTATTCTGGGCGAAGGTTTGAAATATCCCCTACCATTTTCGAAAGCCGAAGCCGGTAGGCGACCGTTTTGTGAACTGCGAGGTATTGTTGACTATTTTGTCCAGGCCAATATCAGACTGCCTGGCGTATTTGTCCGAAAAACATGGTCGCCAGTTATCCGTTGAGGCTGTGGGTGAGGGGATACCGCAGAAAAGTCTGACAAGGGTGGTCTAGTCCACTTGGTTTCCCAGGTAGGCTTCGACTACCGCGGAGTTTTGCTGAATTGCAGCCGGCGTGCCACCAGCGATTTTACTTCCGTAATTGAGAACATCCACATGATCCGATAGGCTCATCACAAAACTCATGTCGTGTTCCACCAGCATCAGCGTCACGCCCATGTCCCGGATCTGCTGCACCATCTGCATCAATGCCAGCTTTTCCTGGGGGTTCGTACCGGCTGCCGGTTCGTCCAGCAGGAGCAGTTGGGGTTCGGCTGCCAGGGCGCGGGCAATCTCGAGCCGGCGCTGCTCACCATAGGGGAGGTTCTTGGCCAGTTCCTTCTGCCTGTCGGCCAGGCCAACAATCGAAAGGACCTCCTGGGCCTTTTTCGTAATGTCGCGTTCTTCAGCCTTCACCCCCGGCAACCGGGAAATAGCCCCGAAGGGGCCCGCGTGCCCCTTACAGTGCCGGCCGATTTTGACATTATCGAGCACGGATAGGTTTTTGAAGAGACGGATGTTCTGGAAGGTCCGGGCAATCCCCATGGCGGTGATCAAATACGGTTCTCCGCCCGTGATGTCCTGCCCACGGTAAAGGATTTGGCCGGAGTTGGGTTTGTAAATGCCAGTGATCACGTTGAAAACTGTGCTCTTCCCGGCGCCATTCGGGCCTATCAGGGCGCAGATTTTGCCTTCTTCCACTTCAAGGCTGACGCGGTCTAAGGCCATTAAACCCCCGAAGTTGATGGTCAGGTTTTTAAGTTCAAGCAGTGTTGACATTGCTGCACCTCGTCCGGTTGATGAGTATGGCGGCTGTTTAGCCGGATACGGCTTTGGAGAATTTACGGCGGAAAAGGTTCTTGAAGATGCCTTTAAGATCTACTCCACCCAAAAGGCCGTTCGGGCGGAAGATCATCATCAACACCATCAGCAAACTGTAAATAAGCATCCGGTATTCCCTGATGAAGCGGAGAAACTCCGGCGCCAGCGTCAGCACGCCCGTTCCCAGAACAGCGCCGGGAATACTGCCCAGCCCGCCGAGGACAACAAAGTTTAAGACATCGAAGGATCGGGCGATACCGAAGTCGTTCGGATTAAGGTACTGCATCAGGTGGGCGAAAAGTGCCCCGCTGACACCGGCATAGAAAGAACCGATGGCAAAAGACGTTACTTTATATAGAAGGGTATTTATGCCCATGGATTCCGCCGCGATTTCATCCTCCCGGATGGCCGCAAGAGCGCGGCCGAAGCGGGAATCGTGAATCCGATACATGGCCCAGATCCCCAGAATCACCACAACATAGACAAGCGCGAAATTGGTTTCTCGGGGAATACCGGCAAGCCCGCTGGCACCCCCTGTTATTCCCATATTGATGAACAACACTCTGACGATTTCAGCAAACCCGAGAGTGGTTATGCCGAGGTAGTCGCCGGTCAGGCGCAAAGAAGGAAACCCCAACAGGATACCGATAAGCGCCGCCGCTGTACCCCCCAGAAGCAGGTTAAGGACGAGAGGGGTGTGTAGATGAAGGGTTAATAAAGCCGAGCTGTAGGCCCCAACGCTCATAAAAGCGGCATGGCCAAACGAAAACTGGCCGGTGATGCCGGTAATTAGATGCAGCCCCAGGGCAGCCACCAGATAGATGCCCATTACGGTAAGCACCTGGGTGTAGTAAGGGTTGGTGATCAAGTCGAGCATGTTCTACACCTTCCTCTGAATCGGGCGTCCCAGAAGGCCAGTGGGTTTAACTAGAAGAACCAGGATGAGAAGGGCGAAGGCGATGGCGTCCCGATAGGTGCCAAACCCCGCGGCCACACCCATCACTTCTGCCACACCCAGGAACATGCCCCCCAGCATGGCGCCGGGAATACTCCCGATACCGCCAAGGACGGCCGCACAAAAAGATTTCAACCCCACTGTAACTCCCATAAACGGGTGCACCGAATTGAAGTACATGCCTACCAGTACCCCTCCGGCTGCTGCCAGGGCTGCCCCCAGAGCAAAGGTAAAGGAAATAATCCGGTTTACATTAATGCCCATCAGGTAGGCGGTTTCGTAATTTTCGGAAGTTGCCCTCATGGCCTTGCCGACTTTGGTGTATTTTACTGTCAGGTGTAGAAGCACCATTAACAGGCTGGCGACGATCAGGATGATCATCTGAACCAGGGAGAACTTTATGGGCCCCAGAACATAGACGGAATCCTTGATAATCTGAGGGAACCCCTGCGGGTTCGGTCCTTTGATCAGGGTAACAAGGGTCTGCAAAAAGAGCGATACCCCGAGGGCGGAAATGAGAGGGGCGAGGCGGGTCGAGTTTCGCAGGGGGCGGTAGGCCACCCTTTCGATGACCACGGCCAGTGGTACACACATCAGGATAGCGGCGAACATGGCCAGGAAAAAGTTCACCCTGTAAACCGTAACCATGTACAAACCGGTGAATGCCCCGATCATGTAGACTTCCCCGTGGGCGAAATTAATCAATTGAATAATTCCATAAACCATTGTGTAGCCGAGGGCGATGAGGGCATAAGTTGCCCCAAGGGTAACCCCGTTAACGAGCTGCTGTGGCAGAAGTTGCAAAAATGAGTTTATATCCATTACTCCAGGCCGCCTCCCAGTAAGGTGCTGTTCATGATGTTCCGCGACGCACAATCAAATAGGTGGGCAGCCACCACGGGTGTTTCCAGCGGTGGCTGCACCTGAAAGATCTATTTTACCGAAATTACGGTTTTGACGGCAAACTGCTGGTTCTTTACTTCTAACAGGTAGACAGGACTCTTGATCGGCTCACGCTTCTCGTCAAAGTTTATGTTACCGGTAACACCGACCCAGTCTTTGGTTGCGGCAAGTGCTTCGCGGAATTTGGCCGGGTCGGCGCTTCCCGCCGCCTTAATTGCGTCCGCCACAAGCATTACAGCATCATAGCCCTGGGCGGGGAACATGTCGGGAAGGTTGTTACTGTTAGCTGCCTGGTACTTCTCGATGAACTCCTTGGTCTTGCCGGCTGCGTTGTTTAAATCAACGGCAAAACCAGTGTAAACCATACTGCCTTCTACAGCACTTTCGCCGAGTTCCCAGAGTTCCTTGCCCAACAGGCCGTCGCCACCAACCAGCACCTGCTGCAAGCCCTGTTTGCGCATTTCCTTCATGAACAGGCCGCCTTCGGTGTAGTAGCCCGTGAAGACAACCCCGTCAAACTGCTTCTGGGAAAGAGCGGTTACCTGGGCGCTGAAGTTGGTGTCTTTCTCCATGATGAACTGCTCATCAACAATTTGGATGCCGTATTTCTCCAGGGCAGGTTTAAACAGCCCGGTCAAGCCCTCGCTGTACACCAGACCCTTGGTTGTTACCAACGCGACATTTTTCCATTTGAGATCTTCGGCGAGATACTTGGTTACCACGGGGGCAGCCACAGCATCAAGTAACGTGTCGCGGAATATGTAGTCGCCGATTTCCACCACGCCGGGTCCTACAGCGCCGGCAGACATGAGGACCACTTTGTTGGACTGGCAGATAGGTGCCACAAGTTTGGTAATACCGGTAGTCGGGTCTCCAATAACGGCGACTACTTTCTGAGTGACAAGTTTTTGAGCTACATTGGCGGCCTCGGACGAATTGCTGCCATGGTCACCTTCAATAATCTCGACCTTTTTCCCGAGAAGGCCGCCGGCCTTGTTGATGTCATCGACCGCCATCTGCATTCCCTTCAGGGTTTCTATGCCGTAATGGGCATGGTTGCCGGTTTTGCCGCCCAGGAAGCCAATCTTGATGGTGTCTCCCCCGGCCTGCTGCGGGGTTTCCTTGGCACCGCCGCAGCCTGATGCGACCAGCGCCAGCGCCAGCAGCGCAACCAACAAAATTGTGTAACGGGATTTTTTCAATTCCTACTCCCCCTGTTCATACATTTCTTTTTCTACTTGTTTTTGTGTTTTTTCCCAAACCCACCGACCACCCCCCGAACCCTATTTTAAAATCTGAACGGCATAATTGCTACATATTTCCACACCAAAATGAATTTTACCTCCCTAAAAAGTTAAAATACCAAAAAGTTCCCATGAAGATTGAGGGCAAAAGAAACCCGCAAATTTTACCCAAAGGGGAAAACATGCGGGTTTATTACTTAGTTGTTTAGTGCTATTTCGACATCATTTTACTTGCTTCGGCTTCCACCAACTCTATAAGCCGGGGCAGGGATGCCTCCAAGCCGGGGGACAGCTCCATGGACTCGCAAATCTCCTCCGGCTCAATCCCAATAATGGTAACCTCCGGACTCTTTCCAAGCATGGCGGAAATTCTCACCAGGTCAAGTATCTGCACGTCGTGTAGGGAGACGTTAAAGCCGTTGGAATAACTGCCCAGTTCGGCGGGGGTAATCCGGTAAACAGTTCCCGGCGGGTGGCCCCCCCGGAGGCTGTCCACCACGATGATCCTGTCGCAAGTCAGGAACAGCCCCAGCATATCCATGGTTGAGGAACCGCCGTCCACCAACTCCACCTGGGGTAGTGAACTCTTTTCCTCGAGTTTTTGGACCACCCTGACACCGATGCCATCATCACTCATGAGGATATTGCCTATGCCCAGAACCGCTGTCCTTTTCATTGGAGACACCCCCGGTTTAAATCTCTGAAGTTGGTTTCGCGGACGATTTAGACCGGCATGGAAACGATGAATTCACTCTCAATTCTCTTTTCCGGACTGATCACGTGCACCGAGCAGCTGGTGCAGGGGTCGAACGAGTGTACTATCCGCAGCAGTTCTACCGGTTGGGAGGGATCGGCCACATGGGTTCCGACGAGAGCCTGTTCCATAGCTCCGGCGGCTCCGTTGTCATCCCTGGGCGAGGCGTTCCAGCAGGTGGGCGTGACTATCTGGTAACGGGTGACACTGCTGTTGCTGTATTGCAGCCAGTGGCCCAGTGCGCCCCGGGGGGCTTCGCTCAAACCAACTCCGGTACCGGAGGCCTTGGGCATAATTCTTGTGTAGGAATTACCTCCGGGAACAACCTGGTTTAACCAATCCGTCATGGCGTCGGCTATTTTCTTCGTTTCCAGAGCCCTGGCCCTGATGCGGTCCATGACCGATATGCCACCGGCATAATCACCGTTTACTTTCATCCGCGCCAGGGGACCAGCTTCGTACACTTTTCCTTCGTAACGGGGGGCTTTGAGCCAGGAGTAAGCACCCGTTTTGCCGTACGAAGGGGTGGTAGCGCCGCTGGCCGGATTCAAGCCGCTGGTATTGCTGTAGTAAGAGTACTTGACATATTCGCTAATTTTGGTTGTGTCCAGAATTCCGTTGGCACCAGCGTAAATGCGTCCCCGCTTTAAAAGCAAGGACCCGCCAGGCAGATCGAACACGCCGTAGCTGATCAGGTTGCCGGGACCCTTGCCAATGTTGAAGTAGTCGCTGTAAACGGCAGCCAGCAGCTCCACGTCCGGCAGGTATTTATTGTTGATAAAGGCCTTGACCGTATTCAGGTAGCTGCCGAACTGGCTGATTTGCGCGGAACTGGGAGACTGGGACACCCCACCGGGGGTTATGGTGGCCACATGAGGAACTTTGCCGGCCAGAACGGCAACCATTTCCTGGGCCTGCCGGCGAACCTGCAATGCTTCCAGGTAGTTGTTGGTCAGGCGGGTGGTGTCGGTGCTGTTGATGCGGATATCGGAACTGTACCCCGGAGTCCAGGGGTTCATCTGCGGTCCCATGATGTAGTCCATCAGGTTCAGATGGTAGAAATGGAGAATATGGTCCTGTAAGAAGTTACCACCTTGGATCAAGGCCCGCAGAAGCAGGGCCTGTTTGTTCGGGGTAAAGCGCAGGGCCGCCTCGTTAGCCTTGGTGGAAGCGATGGCGTGAGACACAGGGCAAACCCCGCAGATCCGCTGGGTTATATGGACGGCATCCCAGGGGTGCCGGGTCTTGAGCACGTTTTCAAAATCGCGGAACAGGTTTCCTGATGTATAAGCGGCGGAAACGTTATTGTTGGTATCCAGATCCACTTTAATCTGAAGGTGGCCCTCAACCCGGGTTACCGGGTCGATAGTAATCACAGCCATTTTTGTTCAGTCCTTTCAAGCCATATTTCCGTTAAAGCTCCGGCTGCCGGTTAATCGTCATCACTTTCAACGAAAATGGCACTGTAATTGTACAGGGGTTTGGCGGGGAAACTCTGCGAGGCGCAGCCGATGCATGCCATGTTGGCGCCGATGCACCAGTTCACGCCATTGTTCCACTTGTGGTTGGGACAGTTGATGATTGTGTTCGGTCCTTTGCAGCCAATTTCTTTGTAACAGCCAAAGATGCCAACCTGGTTTACCTTGCGCTCATCCTCCCGCGGGCATCTCTCGTGGATTTTGTCGGAATAGTAAGCTCTGGGTCTGCCTTCAGAGTCCAGGCGCGGCAGGCCTGTGGTCAATAACGCCACAATGGTGCCGACAACGGTATTGGGGTGTGCCGGGCAGCCCGGCAGCCTGATAATCGGGTTCCGGGTCTTGCCGGTCAGGATTTCTCTGACATTTTTGACGCCTGTATATGTGGATGGCCTAACCACGCCGCCGTATGCGGCACAGGTACCGACAGCCATTACGTACTTGGCCTTGGGCCCCAGCTCGTTGACAGCGTCAAGGATGGTCCAGTCGTTGCCGTTCCTGTCTCCGATGACACAGCATTTCCCGCCGGCGCCGGTGGGAATGCCGCCCTCAATAGCGAGAATGAACTGCCCGTTGTATGTATTGGCGCTGCTCAAAATGGAACTGACGGCCAGGTCGCCGGCTGCGGTACTCAGGTTGGGGTGATACTTCATGCTGATTTTGTTCAGCAGCACATCATCGATGGTGGGGTTGGTCACGTTAAGTAGAGATACGGAGCAGCCAGTGCAGGCAGCGCCTTGAAGCCAGATGACCGGCGGGCTGATACTTGCGGCCAGAGCCTCTTCCAGTCTGGTCAGATCAAAAGTGGTCAAGCCGAGCGCGGCAGCCGATGCAGCAACCCATTTCATGAAATCACGACGCGTAACTTGCATTACCATTCCCTCCCAAGTTCATTGTTGATACCATGAACACGCCTTTGGCGCTAAGTAAAACCTCCTTCCCTATGCCACAGTAGAAGCCAACCGAATTCCCGGTACCCTGAGAACAAAAATCCCGCCTTCGTCAGGTGGGAACGCTGTTATCGAATTTTTTAAGAAATTCGTCGTAATTCGACAGTCATCCTGCCGGGGATTGCTAGTAATGATTTCCAAATAGTTTCCATGCCCGGCCTGGACCCGGTTTACATCCTATAAAAATTACTCGCAACGCGGGCGATTTTTCTCGGGTAAGAGTTGAACAAGGGCTGGTAAAGGGCCGTGTCGAGGGGTTGAAAGGCGAAACAGGGGGATGGATCGTTATATAACAGGGTTATTGGGTAAGGCCCGCCATACATTGCCAGGAACCATCCAAGGAATACTAAAGTAACCGGGGAACACCAAAAACGGGTTTTCTCAACGCTTTTTAAGGGGATTGTCATGCTGCATTGGTTGTCAAGACTTGTCGGGGGCATCAGAAGAAATAGACCCAAAAATAAACCTGGGTCCGGGGAACTGCCGGGGTTTCCGCCCGACCCGGAGACCCGGACCCTTAGCGCCAGCCTTGAACAAAACAAGACTGTATTAAGGGAAATATTTGACCGCTGCGCTGACCTGATTATCCGTGAGTTTTCGATTGGAAACCAACACCCTGTCCGTGCCATGGCTGTTTTTTTAGATCCGTTGGTGGATTACGACCTGCTGCAGAAAGACCTGTTAAGCACATTAATGAATATTAATCAAACACCTCCACGAAAGATTATCGGCGCCATGCTCGAAAGCATTATCCCGGCGGGGAAAATCGAGTTAAAAAACCGGTGGGTGGAGGTAGAGGCGGGGGTAGCCGAGGGTCTGGTGGGCCTTTTTATTGAAGGGGAAAACACAGCACTTCTCATCAGTTATGCCGAGGACACCAGCCGGGCTATTTCCAAGCCGGTAACGGAGAGGACAATCAGGGGGCCTGGCGATGCTTTTAATGAAGACCTGCGCACCAACCTGGCCCTTGTGCGCAAGCGCCTGCACACGAGCCGGTTGGCCGTGGAAAACATGGAAATAGGTGCAGTCACAAAAATGATGGTATGTGTGGTTTATCTCAAGGGCTACGTCATGCCCGGCCTGGTCGAGGAAATAAAGAAGCGGCTTGAGCGGATCAAGGTGGATGGTTTTGTCAGCGCCGGCCAGGCGGAGGAGTTCATCGTCGATAGCCGTTACTCTCCGTTCAATACCATAGCGGCTACGGAGCGGCCTGATTTACTGGTCTCCCGCCTGTTGGAGGGGAGAGCGGCTATTATGTTCGATAATACACCATTCTGCCTGATTGCCCCAAACACCATTGCCACCGACCTCCAATCCCCTGAGGATTATTATCACCGATACTGGTTTTCCTCGTTCATCAGGCTGATCCGCTGGGGGGCCTTGTTCACTTTTCTGCTTCTGCCATCGGCTTACATTGCTGTGACCACCTTCCACCATGAAATGATACCTACAAACCTTGTCAATTCGATTATGGCCGCCCGGGAAGGAGTACCCTTCCCGGCCTTTCTGGAGGCCTTGCTGATGGAACTGGCGTTTGAGGTAATCAGGGAAGCGGGGATTCGGTCCCCGGGACCTTTCACCCAGACCATCAGCATCGTAGGGGCGATAGTAATCGGCCAAACGGCGGTGGCGGCCGGCCTGGTGTCCTCGGTTATGGTGGTGGTGGTAGCCCTGACGGCCATAACATCGTTTGCTATCCCATCCTTGACTTTGTCCACCGCCCTCCGCCCCCTGAGGTTCCTCTTTATGATTTCCGCCGCATCCATGGGGTTGTTTGGAGTGATGATCGGTTTATCAGTGTTAACTTTCCATTTGGCTTCGCTGAGGTCTTTCGGGGTGCCCTACCTGTCCCCCTTTGCCCCTTTGAGTTGGGGTGACTTGAAGGATGCCATAATTCGCGTGCCTGCCTGGAGGATGAAGTTAAGGCCCCGGCTGATCGGGTACAACGAACCGCAGAGGCAGGAGCCCGGATTAGGGCCCCAACCGCCGAAGGCGGGGGGTAACACGAATACTCGAACGAAAAGGGGTGAACGTTGAATGCTGGATAAGGGCCGATTCAGCAGCATCCAGTTGGTGATTTTGCTGCTTATGACCGAGGGGGCTACAGCTTTCCTTTTTGCGCCGGCTGGGATCACCAAATTTGCCGGGCCGGACGGCTGGATTTCGGCTTCAATTCTGGCCTCGGCATACGGCTCTCTGGTAGTGCTCGTAGTTGTTGCCCTGGGCAACCGGTTTCCCTCCCAGGCCTTCACGGAATACCTGCCGGCCGTGTTGGGGAAAATTCCCGGCAAAATCCTGGCCGCTTTATATGCCGGTTTCTTTATTCATTTATCGGCCATTATCTTGAACGAATCGTCGACATTTGTCCATGTCGCTTTCCTGAGAGAGACCCCGCCGACTGTCCTTGACATTGTCACTGCCGCGGCGGCCGCTTACGGGGTTTACCTGGGCATCGAGGTGATAGCCAGGCAGAGCAGCATCGTGTTCCCAGTATGGGCACTTTCGCTGCTGCTGTTGCTCATACTCGGGATTATAGAGTTGAACCCGAACAACCTGAGGCCGTTTATGGAAAATGGCCCCCTGCCGGTGTTAAGAGGGGCAGGCATATCCACAGTCTTTCGTGGTGAGGCTTTTTTACTGGCGATGCTCTTCCCCTACCTGAACCAGAAACGTGAGGCACTCAAATCTGGTTTTGTTAACCTTGGAGTCGTTGCGATAATAGCCGGTACTATCATGGCGGCTCTTGTAGGGGTATTTGGTGACTCCTTTGTGACCATCAAGCTTTTTCCTTTTTTTGAGCTGGCCCGTTACATCTCGGTAGCCCGGATTGTGGAGCGCCTTGAAATCGTTGTGGTTATCATCTGGGTGGCGGGGGTTATCGTCAAATTGGCGGTTTTTTACCACTCCAGCTGTATCGCCACTGCAAACACGCTCGGCCTGAAGAGCTATCGGGTGACAATTATCCCAATTGTGGCGGCGACGGTCATTATTAGTGAAATGGTTTATCCGACCCACGCGCAGCTTATTCCGTTTTTATTTAAACCCCTGCCTCCATATGCAGCGACAGGGGAATTATTGGTTCCGGCTCTGGTCCTTCTCATTGCCGTCATCAGAAACAAGAGGGAGAGCAGGCAAAGTTGATCTACAAGAAGATAAAAATCGCTATCTCATTGATTATGGTGATCATAATCCTTGCCGGTGCCACCGGGTGCTGGAATCGAAGGGAGATTCAAGATCTCGCCGTTGCCACGGCGGTGGGTTTTGACCGGAGTATGATTAATGGCAGTCCCCGGGTTATCCTTACGGTCCTTCTGACCAGACCTTCCCCGGCAGGGGGCGGAGGGTCCCGCGGCGGGGGCGGCGGGGGGCCAACGGCATCACCGACGGGGACAGTAATCACTATTGAAGGGGAAACCATTAATGATGCGATCAGGAACTGGTTTTTGCGGTCCTCCAGGATAATCTTCTTCGGGCACACCCTGGTGATCGTGATCGGGGAGGACATGGCCAGACAGGGGATTGATCAGGTAGTTGAGTTTCTCAACCGGCAGTTGGATGTTCGTCCCAGGACTTGGGTGGTTGTCTCCAAGGGGACTGCCAGGGATGCCCTACAGGCTTTGCCCGAGTTCGAACCGGTGACTTCACAGGAAATTGCCAGAATACTCGAGCTCGATCACGACTGGGTTTCAAAGTCAGCAGCCGTAAACCTGTTCCAGGTTATGTATGACATGCTGACACCTGGTAGAGAAGCTGCGGTGTCATGGTTAAAACTGTTTGTGCCGCGGGAAAAAATGTCCCCGGCCCGCATGGGAGGGGCCGGCAGCACCGGCGCGTCGCAGGGACAGCCGAAAAGCTTTTACATCGACGGCTCGGCCGTTTTCCGGGGCGACAGAATGGTTGGCCGGCTCGACAAGGCGGAGTCCCAGGGCCTCTTATTTGTTACAAGCAAAGCAGTGGGAGGGTCCATTCCCGTCAGTCTCAAACCTCCTCAAAAAGATACTTCGTTTGTGTTGCGAACAAGCAAGGCCAAGGTCAAGCCGGTAATCAAGGGCAACAGGGTTACTTTTGAAATTGACATCAGGGGGATAGGGGATTTAAATGAGCAGCGGGCTGGGGAAATAGGTACCTTGGAGCAAGACTTCAAGAAGGTCGAACGCCTGGTCAATAAAGAAGTGGAAAAGCGGGTTCTCAAAGCGGTGGCCAAGGCCAAAGAGCTGCGGTCGGATGTTTTCGGGTTTGGCGACCTCATCCACCGGTCAAGGCCGGGAGAGTGGAAAAGAATAAAAAGCAACTGGGAGAAAATCTTTCCCACTGTACAGGTCAGGGTAAAAGTGAAGATGACCCTGGAGAACATCGGGCCCACCGGCGAGCCGATTAAAATACAGTGACGGTGAAGCCTTCTACCATGGGCGGCGCTCGCTAGCGAAGCCTACCGCCCTGGAGGGGTGTTCTCCCCGGAAGCCTACTGCAAAATGATAGCATTCCCAATAGAGGCCAGGGCTTTTTTTACCCTGCGGAAATCGTCCCGAAGAGACTTCATTTTCTCTTCATCATGAAAGATGGCGGCGGGGTGATAGGTGGGCATAATTTTGGCGCCATTTTGTTCAAACCACTTCCCGCGGACCTCGGTAATCTTGGCTTTGGGGTCAATGAGTGTCTTTGTGGCCAGAGAACCCATGCAGACGATAATCCCGGGCCTGATGAGTTCAATCTCTTCTCCAGGAAGGGAACGCAGGCGTAAAGTTCGGGTTTGTTGGGAAGCCGGTTTTTGGGGGGTCTGCACTTGACCACCCCGGTGATGTAGAGGTCTTCCCGGGGAATTCCGACCTCGTCCAGGATTTTGTTCAGGATCCGCCCGGCGTTGCCGACAAACGGCCTCCCTGACTCATCTTCCTTTTCCCCCGGGGCCTCTCCCACCAGCATCAGGTCGGCTCGGGGGTTGCCCTCCCCGAACACCACTGACCGCTTGGTTTCCCCGAGAGGGCAACGGGTGCAAGCCGCCGCCTCGGCGAGTAAGTCCTCAACCGTAAGTTCTTTCCGGCCACGATCGTGTGGCGCGAACTCGTGGGTGGTCGATCCCGCCGGCGCAGGTTCCATGTGGTTCAATTTTTCCGCCTTGAGTTCTGTGTGGTTTCGTTCCCCGCTGTTCGCTTCCATCCTGCTCAGTGGACGTCTCCCCGTTCCTCTTTCAACATATCCCGCAGCATCCGGCCGTTGATGACCGCCTGTCCCCTGTAGTGGTTGTTCATGCTGACAAAGGTTTTCTTTGTTTTGTCCGCCAGTTTGTCGATTTTGGGAACCCATTCCTGCAGATCTTCTTCCGTGTAAAGATAATCGTAGCGCTCATGGGTTTCTTGGTGATGCCACCATTTTTTATAATTTCGCCCGTGAAAACGGACGTAACCGATGCTGCTTGTTGCCCTTACCGCAGGGGGAACCAGCGCCTTGAACTGGGGTTCATCCACGCAGACATACCCAAGCTCAAAGTCTTCCAGAAGATCGAACACGTTCGCATCCATCCATTCCTGGTGCCGGAACTCGACCACCACCGGCAGATCCCCCAGTCTTTCCCGGAACTCTTTTAAGTAATCCCTGTTTTCGTCCCGGTTGCGGAAGCTTGTCGGAAACTGCGCCAGGACGCATCCGAACTTCCCGGTTTCCACCAGCGGCTCGAGGGCATCCTTGAATTCGGCAAACTCTTTTTCGTTCTCCTCTCGCTTGTGGGTCAGGCTCTTGTGGGCTTTGATTACGAACTGAAAGCCTTCCGGGGTTTTGGCCTGCATATTATAGAACATTAAGCGGTTGGGCATCCTGTAGTAACTCGAATTTATCTCGGTAAAGGTAAACTCCCCGGCATAAAAGGGAAGCATCTCTTTTTCCTTTGTTCCTTCCGGGTAGACCGGACCTATCCATGATTTGTAGCTGTAGCCCGCCGTACCAACGAGAATCATTTTACACCTTTTCACCCGGCCCTGCCGTCTGGAAGACTGGAAAGGGCACGAATGCTTTCCGCGATAATCTTGGGATGTTCCCCTTCGTATGTAATTTTCCCTATGACTATTATGCCTTCGGGGTTAAGTTCATATAAGTACTGCTGGTATGTACGGGGAAAGACGACCACTTCGACCTGCCCGTACATGTCTTCCAGCAGCATGATCAGCATGTACTCGTTATTCCTGGTAGGCTGCCGGCGAGAATTGACAACCGTACCGCCAACCGTAACCCTGCTACCTTCTGGAATTTTCTCCAACTGGGTGATGTTCGTGACCTTCCGCCTGCGAAAAACATGTTTATATTTTTTTAATGGGTGTTCCCCCATGTGGAAAGGGAGCAGTTCACGCTCCAGCTCCAGTTTCTCTTTCTCAGAGTAGTCCGGGATGTTTAATATGTAATTAATTCCGCAGTCAACTTGAATGTTACCGGTATCCATCAGGCTGAGTTGACCAACGTCACCGGTTTTTCTGGCTCTGCTTGCGGCTTTGAGAACGTTCTCCAGGTTGGCCAACAGCTGCGGGGGATTGAGGCCCAGCGAATCAAAGGAGCCAGCGTTGATAAGATTTTTGATGACTGTGCGGTTGACAACTCTATTGTTGACACGATAGCAAAAGTTGTAGAAAGAAAAGAATTCCCCTTTCTCTCGCCTGGCTTTAAGGATTTCATAAATAGACTGGAACCCTAAACCCTTAGCAGCCCCAGGGCTTTGCCGGCGTCCCGGACCGCCCCCCTGGCTCCGAAGGTGTTGAAGATTCCGATCTGGGCCACACGCGCGGCTCCATATTTATTATATAGATAGGAAATGACTTCTTCGCGGCGTATGTAGCAGAAATCAAGATCGATGTCGGGAAGATCCGGCCGTTCCAGGTTGAGAAAACGCTCAAATAACAGGTTGTGTTTGAGGGGATCAATACTCGAAATCCCAAGGCAATATGAAACAAGACTGCTTCCGGCTGAGCCTCGACCTGGGCCAACCGGTATACCCTGCTGACGGGCAAATGCTACAAGGTCCGCTACAACCAGGAAGTAAGGGGCAAACTTCATTCCTTGGATTACCTTCAACTCCATGTCCAACCGGTCATGGATCTCCCGGTTTACAGTTTGGTAACGCCTTCTAAGGCCTTTATGGCAGAGGGAAATTAGGTAATTATCGTAGTTTTCTCCTTCGGGTAGAGGAAAAGAAGGGAGATTGATGGAACCAAGCTCGAGTTCCAGGTCGCATGCTTCAGCGATTTTCAATGTATTTTCAATGGCTTCCGGTGTTTCCCGAAACAGGTTTTTCATTTCGCAGGTTGATTTAAAATAGAACTCCGGGGATGGAAGCTTGTGGGGAGATTTGGGGAGTTGATGTTCTTGAGGGTTCGGATGGATACCAGGAGTTCGCGAACTAAGGCTTCCTCCTGGTTTAGGTAATGAACATTGTTGGCTGCTACCACCGGAATACCGATTTTTTGGGCAAGTTCCCGGAGCAGGTTGTTGCACCTTGCCTCTCCGGCCAATCCGTGGTTGCTCAGTTCCAGATAAAAATTTGCCGGCCCAAAGATTTCCCGGTATTCCCGGGCTCTTACTTCGGCCTCGGGGTATTTCCCACTGAGGAGCAGCCTGGGAATCTCCCCGGAAAGGCACCCACTCAAGGCGATCAGCCCTTGCGCGTGCAGGGGGAGGAGTTCCTTATCCATTCTCGGTTTTTGGTATGTACCTCCCAGATGGGCCCGGGAGACCAGGTATACGAGGTTTTCATAACCACAACGGTTTTTGGCCAGAAGAACCAGATGGAAGTTCGGGTACAGGGTCACCTCACAGCCGATGATGGGCTTGATTCCAGCCTTACGGGCAAGTTGATAAAACTCGATTGCTCCGTGGAGACCCTCATGGTCAGTGAGGGCCAGGGCGGGCATGCCCAGTTCTCCGGCGCGGGAGACAAGGTCATTGAGCCCGCAGGCACCGTCGAGGAAGCTATATTCGGAATGAACGTGCAGGTGAACAAAGGTCATGAAAAAGCCCCTCCCAAGCCGAACATTTGTTCTGACTTTAATATATCAGGGGTTGGAGGGGCCTGGTAGAAGTAAATTTTGGAAGAATGCCAGGGTAATTCTATGTATTAGTAAAGGGGCAAGAAATACAATGTCATCATGACAAAGTGTGTCACAGTTCCCACAACTATAAAAAGATGAAAGATCTCGTGAAAACCAAAACGGTTTGGCCAGAAGTTGAAACACTTGGTGGCGTAAATAACCGCACCCACTGTATAGGCAACCCCCCCGCCAAACATCATCATGATGGCTCCGGCGGGAAGGTTTTTAATCAACTGGACGAAAGGAACAAGGGCGATCCAACCTAACATCACATAGAAAGCTGTTGAAATATAACGGGGGGCGTGAATAAACCAAATTTTAAGCAGCATTCCGGCTATGGCCAAAGTCCATACGGCAATCAGCATACTCCATTTCCATGCGCCGGTCAGGCCGTAAAAAAGTACCGGTGTATAGGAACCCGCGATTAAAAAGTAAATTGAGACGTGGTCTATTTTTTTTAGCATTAATACCTTGCGCGGCGTGGTACGGACCCAGTGGTAGATGGAACTTGCTCCATACAAGATAACGACACTGATCCCATATATTGTCATGGCAATGAGCTTTGGCAGATTACCTTTGGTAACAAGAATGAAAAACACCAGCCCGGCGATGGCGGCAATGAAGGTTACCAAATGTGTCCACGTATTCACCGGTTCCTTCATTTTTAAGAGACCCTTCACCAGAAACCCCTCCCCGAATTTGGAAACAAGTCAAGTACGGTAGTGATAATAAATAAATACCACAATTGGAGGAAAAAAGAAATACCACTTCAGGAGGGAATAGGGCGCCTTAAACCACCCCTTGACCAGCGAACGAGCACTTACAGCACCAGCAATGACTGAGTTTATTTTGACATCAACGGTGGCGGTCTTAGCCTGAAACCTGCTAGAAAACATATAGCGAAGAGGAAAAGTAACATTTCGCCTCCCCTGGAATATAATGACAGCAAACTAAGGGAGGTGTTTTTTTTATGCATCCGACTAATCTATGTCAGAGGTTCGCCCAAATACTTGAGGGAACAGTTATTGCTTCAGAGGATGGTTTATGTGTTGTACAACGTATCAGGGACATACGCGTAACTATTTTGGGAAGACCCACTCGTTCTCCACTAGTATAGCGCCGCTGTTCTCGTTTGAAGACATGGATTGTGAAGGGAGGACGCTTAACCTGGGGGAAACAGTTATCTTACAGGAAGAGATTAATCCTTTCATTACCGCACTTAGAGAGCAGGGCATTATAGTCACCGCATTGCACAATCACTGGTTGTTTGAAAAACCGAGGCTTTTCTATATTCATTTTGAGTCTATAGATAAGCCATTGGCGTTTGCACGGAAAGTCGCCAGAGCATTCGAGGTATTTGAACAAGTGTAGCACACGAATTGGAGACGGGGCTTCCCCCCGTCTCCCGAAATTACTGGGGAAAAAATAAAGCATGGAAATGATTTTCCACGCCAAAGTTCTTCTGGTGTCGGAGACGGGACTTGAACCCGTACGGTTACCCACACGCCCCTCAAACGTGCGCGTCTGCCAGTTCCGCCACTCCGACACGTAGTTGACAACGTATATTATAGACTGCTAGACCCCGCCTGTCAAGATGAAGGGTGCGTTGCGGTCTCCGCTACCTGCACCACTGCCAATTAGTGAAAAGCAGAGATATATTCCATTAAGAAATATACTTCAATATTTGTTTCTTGAACTTTTCTATATCTCTTAGGTTATCATTTCAAACAGTTCTTCGTTTGAAACCTGGTGATAGAGATGGACTAACCTGTTACGGTACCCCGCCATCTTTATCAGCTGTTCTTTTAATTCTTCAGTTATAATTCCTTGTTCAGAGAGACCTTGGGCGATACCCTTGTATTCCAGCGCCATGTTGAAAACATTGTTTTTGGCAAGTATGTGGCGGCCTATATCAAAAATTGCTTCCAGTGAACGCCTGAGGAAGCTTTCAGCGGCAGCAGCAGTACGTGTCTCAAGAAACTCCGTTTTAGGTAGTTCCGCAAGTATTTCAAGTTCAAAGAGGTACTGCCCGATCATGGTAAGCCGCTGTTTAACCAGCAATTTATCTACCGGCATCCTCTCATGCCTCCTCCAGGACTTCGTCCAAGTATCTTTCCAAAAAAGGCCGGAAATCCGCAGCTCGCATCAGTATTTTTTCTTCGTAACTTTCTTTAAATTCCATGCTGCAGTAGTAGATGCACTGCCCGCAAATGGCATTACCCTGGAGGACCGAATGGGTTTCATCAAGAAAAACGAGATCAAGGGGATAAGGAGCAAATACATCTTCAAGTTGATTATAAATTGAGCTGTAAAGGGTATACCTCTCCGAAAGCCCGGGAAGTCCGGTTTTAAAAACAACTCCAATGTCAATATCCGTCAAAGGGTCAGTAAACTCTCGAGGGATTTCGTTTAACAAATCGAGGCCGGTTTCGATCTGTGAACCAAAAATGTAAATCAGGCCTATGTTGTATTTCAATGATATATTGCTTATAATTTCCTTCTTTTTCATAGATGTTTCCTCCTGGCAGTGATAGTGTACCATTTCTTGGGAGAATCGGCAAGGCAACGCAGGATGGGCCGGGGAAAGTGGACGTCTTGTCCTCCCGGGGGGCAAAAAAATGTCACCCGGCTAGCTTGAAGGGGTGACTTTTTAAGAAACTTTTCTTGAGGGTGCCGACATTGTCCTGTCTGACCGGCTCAGTCGACCACGATTTCCCCTTCCAGGACGGTAATGGCTGTGCCCCCTACCCGGACTCGAGTGATTTCGGCTCCGGCACGGGTAACCTCGACTAGAACGGTGCTGGGCCGGCCAATCTCATAGCCCTGCTCTGCAATAATATCTACTATGAGCTGGCTGCCGCCGACAATTCCGTTTTTCAAAAGGTAGGCACCGAGAGCGCCGTTGGCGGTTCCGGTGGCTGGATCCTCGGAGATTCCAACTGCCGGTGCGAAATCGCGGCCGTGGAGAGTTGACTCGCTATGGAGTGTTCCCATGCTGAAGACATGTGTTGTATGGACCCCCATCTGGTGGTTTAGTTGGGCCAATTCCACCAGGTTGGGGGACATTTCCTCAATCGTCTCCATGTGCAGAACCGGCACAATCAGGTGCCAGAGCCCGGTGTAGGCCAGTTCCAGCGGCATGCCCTCCGGTGCGATCTCCTCGGACGGAACTCCAAGGGTGGCGGCAACAGCGTTCCTGGACAGTGGGCAGACTCGGAATTGGGGCTGCGACTGGGTCATCATCACCCGCTTTACCAGATCACGATCAAATTCAATGTCAACGGGAAGAATACCGGCACCTGTTTGCTGGGTTACCGTTACAGATGAAGCGGAGGGGGTTATCCTTTTTTCCTGCCCAAGGAGGAAGAAAGTGGCGATAGTGGCGTGCCCGCAGAGAGGGACTTCGTTTTTGGGAGTAAAGAACCGTACCCGATAGTCGGCTCCCTCGTGCTCCGGGGCACTGACAAACGCTGTTTCAGAGACGTTCATTTCCCGGGCGATTTTCTGCATTTGCTCTACGGTAAGCCCGTCTGCCTGAGGCATAACTCCGGCGGGATTTCCGCCAAATGGGATACTGGTAAAGGCGTCGACCTGTTTGATTTCCCTTGTCCGCAGCATGGTCACGTAAGCCGCCTCCTCAAACTTGATGTCCATTTTTATTGTATCACCGGCGGAAGCTTCTGTCAGTGGGAGCGCTTAAGAAATTGGGACAGGAAACGGTAAGTCAGGGCGAGAGGAACGATTAGACCGTAAAGGGCAAGGTAAGCCAGGGGGCCGGCTGAGGGCGAATTATGGTCAGGAGTGGGCTCGAAGGGGATAGGGGAACTGTGTTCACGAATTGCGAGGGCTTCAGCGGAGAAACCCTGGCGCGGCACCATGGAAATGGCTTGTTCCGGGCAGTGGGTACGGCACAGGCCGCAGCCCATGCAGGAGGGTTCCGAAACCGCAGGAACACCTGTAGGTTGTTGGGTTTGGGGCTGTCCTGGCTCCTGGCGCGGGTTGCCGGGGTGCGGCGGTTTTGCGATAGCTGATGCCGGGCAAGTACGCTGGCAGTTCAAACATTGGCGGCAGCGTTCCGAATTTATTGAGGCCACGAATCGGCCCTGGTTGACAGCGCTGTTGATCCCATAATTGTGCCGCAGGCGCCAGGGGACACAGCAGCACGTACAGCAGCAGCAAATTGCGTAAACATGGGGGGCCATGCAGTGGGTGATGGATAAAATCAGGCCCTTTCTTTGTGCTTCCTTCAAGATATCGGCGGCTTCCGTCGGGTTTAGCTGGCGGGGGTCTTTTTCTTTTTCCTCCTGGAAAACTTCTGCCGCCAGGTTTACGGTCAGGCAAACATTGATCGGGTTGGCGCAATTACCAAAGGTTTTCCGGCAGGCGCAGTCGACCGCCGTAATCACCCTGGCCTGGTCCACTACATCAAGGCATTCCTCAACGGTAGCTGCCCGGCCCCCATGGCAGTGGCGGCCGTATTCTTCCGCACCCCATTTGACCAGGGAACCAATTATCGGCCAACGGCTGAATTCACCCAGAGCGAGGTAAAAATGTAGGGCATCCTTAGCTTCGCGGCCAAACAGCCGCAAAGCCCGGCGCCTCAGCGGGGATTGTTCATCATGACAGTGTTGGCACATACAGGCTGTTCCTCCAAAGGAAAATGGGGAGGTCGAGGTTTCTCAGCTAACCATAGTGTATTGCAATTGTCCAAAGCTGGCAATATAGGAACTGTTCCGAAACATTAACAACAGGATTTCCAGGCGGTGCCGGCGAATTTACCCGCGGGGATAAATGTATTGTGGCCCCCCCGGGGAAATCTTGATGCTTTCCATGTTGGTGGATATTGGGTCATGGAAACTGCGTGACAACTTGGTTTGGAGGTAACGGAATTGAGGGTTCTTGTTGCGCCCGATTCGTTCAAGGGGTCGCTGACGGCGGCTCAGGTTGCTGCCAGCATCGAATTGGGGTTGAAGCGGGTTCGCCCCGATATGGAAGTGATCAAAGTGCCGATTGCCGACGGTGGCGAGGGCACGGTCGAAGCTCTGGTGGCAGCCACTAATGGCCGGGTAAAGGAAGCGGTGGTCACAGGTCCGATGGGGAAGCCGGTTACGGCGGTTTACGGCCTGTCCGCCGATAAGGGCACAGGGTTTATTGAGATGGCGGCAGCTTCCGGCCTGCCGCTGGTGCCGGCCGACCGGCGCAACCCCATGATGACTAATACTTATGGAACGGGGGAACTGATTCGCGCAGTCCTCGACTGTGGGTGCCGGCGCATTACCATGGGGATAGGCGGCAGCGCCACGGTTGACGGCGGCTTGGGGATGGCTCAGGCATTGGGAGCCCTGTTCTATGATAACGATGGCCGACTGCTGGGCCTCGGCGGGAAAGAACTCACCCGCCTGGCATCGATTGACCTGACGGCCATGGATGCTCGTTTAAGAGACGTTGACCTGGTGGTGGCCTGCGATGTGACCAACCCGCTTTACGGTCCCAATGGGGCGGCATGTGTCTATGGACCTCAGAAAGGGGCCACCCCTGACATGGTTGTGGAGCTTGACCGGGGTCTGGGCAATTTGGCCTCGTTGGTGGAAAAGCAACTCGGGTTGGATGTCTGCAACCTACCGGGGGCGGGGGCCGCCGGCGGCCTGGGTGCGGCCCTGGTGGCATTTTGCGGGGCCCGCCTGGCTCGCGGAATTGATATGGTCATCGAGGTGTGCCGCCTGAGGGAGATTATGCCAGGGGTTGATCTGGTGATCACCGGTGAGGGCCGGACGGATTATCAGACCGTCCACGGAAAAGCGCCTATAGGAATTGCCGCCCTGGCCAAAGAGTTCCACCGGCCGGTGGTCTGCCTGTCAGGCAGCCTGGGCCCAGGATTCGCAAAAGTTTATGAACACGGCATCAACGCCGCTTTCAGCATTGTTCCCGGTCCTGTCACCCTGGAGGAGGCAATGTCCGGGGCGGCCGAATACCTTGCCGATTGTGCTGAAAGTTTGTTACGCTTGTTTACACTTGGAATGGGTATTAGAGCAAGGGGGTTGCCGCCGCTCACAGGATTTCGTGACGCTTGAACGAGCTCGCGCCTCCTCGGGGGCTCGCAATTCGCTTCGCTCAGAGCTTCGCCCCTTTCCTCGTACGCTCTCGCTCTTTTGATTCATCTCATCCAATCGTTCGCTTGCGGCAATCCCCCTTGCCCCAGTCTCAGCGCAACTTCTGTTTCTGGGTGCGGAACCACCAGATCGCAAAACCAATGGCGGCAAACAGGGCAATCCCAAACAGTATGTCCTTAAGGCTTCTCATGCTGTTCCCCCTTGCTTTTTTCCGCGTTTTCCTTCTCTTTATAAGGAAGTTTTTCGTTGACAAACTTCCGGGCGGGTATGGGTACCGGCACCGGGCGGCTGCCTTCTGGCTCCGGGCGCTCAAACTCACGGTAGGGATCAAACCGTTTCAAGCGCAGGGCGTTCGTGACAACTGATACTGAGCTGAATGCCATCGCACCTCCGGCAATAATGGGGTTGAGCAGGCCGAAGGCGGCAATTGGAATCCCGAGGGTATTATAAATCAGGGCCCAGAACAGGTTCTGCTTGATGTTCCTGATAGTTGCCCGGCTCAATCTGATGCTGGCCGGGACTCCTCGTAAATCCCCTCTGATCAGGGTAATGTCCGAGGCCTCAATGGCCACATCGGTGCCGGTGCCGATAGCAATACCGAGATCAGCAAGGGCCAGAGCAGGGGCATCGTTAATCCCGTCCCCGACCATGGCCACCTTCCGGCCTTCGTCTTTCAGTCTCTGCACTTCCCTGGCTTTGTCTTCGGGCAGCACTTCCGCCCGCACATTGTCCGGATCGATCCCCACCAGACCGGCTATGGCCTCTGCGGTTCGGCGGTTGTCTCCGGTAAGCATTATCGGCCTGATATGCATTTGCTTCAAGGCCGCAATGGCCTCGGCGGAAGTTTCCTTGACCGTGTCGGCGACGGCGATTATTCCCACCAGTTGGCCTTCTGACGCAACCAGCATGGCTGTCTTTCCGCGTTTCTCAAGCTCCTCTATCCTTGATTGATAATCTTCGATGGGGATACCCTTCTCCAGCATCAGCTTCCTGTTCCCGATCAGGACCGATTTCCCTTCCACGCTGCAGGAAACGCCCTGGCCGGGGATAGCCAGAAAGTTTTCTTGGGTTAAGAGCTCTAATCCTTTTTCCTGTGCTCCATCAATAATTGCCCGCCCGAGGGGATGTTCCGATCCCTGTTCGGCGGAGGCCGCCATCTTGAGCAGTTCGTCGTTACCGTATGCGTCTGCCAGGGAAATAATATTTGTAACTTCCGGCTTCCCCTTGGTAATTGTGCCTGTCTTATCGAGAACAACGGTATCGATCTGGTGGGCTTTCTCCAGGTGCTCCCCGCCCTTAATCAAGATTCCGTTTTCAGCCCCCCTGCCGGTGCCCACCATAATAGAAGTCGGGGTTGCCAGACCCAGGGCGCAGGGACAGGCAATCACCAGCACGGCGGTAAAGGTGAGAAGGGCCCGGGGCAGGTTGCCCGGGGCAGCTACCAGCAACCATACCAATAACGTAATGACAGCGATTCCCACAACCGCAGGGACAAAATAGGCTGAGATTATGTCGGCAAGCCTTTGGATGGGAGCTTTGGAACCCTGGGCCTCCTCGACAATTTTGATAATTTGGGCAAGGGCGGTCTCCGCGCCAACTTTCGTGGCCTCGAACTTGAAAGACCCGTGCTTGTTGATAGTGGCTCCGATGACCTTATCCCCGACCTGTTTATCCACCGGGATACTCTCTCCGGTAAGCATAGATTCGTCCACTGTAGAAAACCCTTCCCTGACGATGCCGTCCACCGGGATTTTCTCCCCCGGCCGGACTAAAACCACATCACCGACCTGCACTTCTTCCATAGGGACGTCTACCTCGCGGCCGTCCCGGATCACACGGGCGGTTTTTGCCTGCAGGCCAATAAGCTTTTTGATTGCTTCCGAAGTCCGGCCTTTAGCTTTCGCCTCCAGGAGTTTCCCCAGGATAATCAAGGAAATAATGATCGTTCCCGTTTCGTAATACACGTGTCCCCTGATCAAAAAGGTCGTGGCCACACTGTAAAAGTAGGCCGCTGAGGTGCCCAGCGCGATAAGCACGTCCATATTGGCGCTTCCGTGACGCAGGGCTGTATAAGCACCCCGGTAGAACTGGTAACCGGCAATAAACTGAACGGGGGTGGCCAGGGCAAACTGGAACACCTTGTTGTTGATAATAGCCGGGAGCGGAATTTCTATTATATGGACGAACATGGTGGCGATCAGGGGAAGGGAGAACAGGGCGGAGAACACGAACAGAGCCACCTGGCGGCGTACTTCACGTTGGCGCTCCAGTTTCTCCCGATCCTCGTCAAATCGCGTTTCAGCGGTATAGGCCCGGTAACCAAGCTCTGCTACCGCACTCCGGAAGGTGGCGGCATTGGCCAGGGTGCCGTCAAATTCCACCGTTGCCCTTTCCAGGGCGAAGTTGACCGAGGCACGCACCACGCCGTCGATGGAAGCCAGCGCCTTTTCGATCCGGGCGGCACAGGCGGAACAGGTCATACCGCTGATTTTCAGGGTTATTTTTTTCATTGACTTAAACCTCCGCTAGGGGAAGAGGAATCTGCCCGTTACATGGCTGGTGAGAAACCCTTCCCGGTTGGGTATATGGTTAAGATCTGCGGAAGATGCGCTATTTATGCAGCGAGGCCTGACATGCTGTTCCCGGTCCGCAGGGCCCCTATCGCATATTTGCCAATTGGCTGCCGTATAGCTATAATAAGGACGAATAAGTTGTGATGCGGACAGCACCTGCACCAGGTAATGATCCTGTTGGGTAGTTAGAACGACTTGCTACATGCTTTCAGCAAGGGGGAGAGAGGGCAAAATGGAGGTAATAGATTTAAGAAGCGACACTGTCACCGTGCCGACCGAAGAGATGCGCCGGGCAATGGCCCTGGCCGAGGTTGGGGACGACGTCTACCGGGATGACCCGACAGTAAACCGGCTAGAGGAACTTGCGGCCGAAAAGGTGGGTAAGGAAGCCGCTCTGTTTGTCCCGAGCGGGACAATGGGCAACCTGATCGCGGTCCTGACTCACACCCGGGCCGGAGATGAGGTCGTCGTGGAACAGGAAGCCCACATTTACTATTATGAGGTCGGCGGCATGGCAGCCCTTGGCGGAGTGCAGGCCCGGCCACTGCCGGGGGTCAGGGGGGCATTGCAGCCGGGGGATGTGGAAAACGCTATCAGGGGAGACAACATCCATTTTCCCCGGACAAGCCTTGTTTGTTTGGAAAACACCCATAATCGAGCTGGAGGTGCGGTAATCAAGCCGGAGTCAGTGGCAGCCGTGGCCGGAGTGGCTCACAAACACGGCCTGGCGGTTCACCTGGACGGTGCCAGGGTTTTTAACGCGGCTGTGGCACTTGGCGTAAATGTGAAGCAGCTGACCGGCCATGTTGATTCAATCATGTTCTGTTTGTCCAAGGGGTTGGCGGCACCGGTAGGTTCACTGGTTGCCGGAACCAGGGATTGGATAGAAAAGGCGCGCAAGAAACGAAAAATGCTTGGCGGCGGCATGCGGCAGGCCGGAATCCTGGCGGCAGCCGGGATTATTGCCCTGGAGAGGATGGTCGACCGCCTGGAGGAAGACCATGCCAATGCCAGGCAACTGGCCGAAGCCCTCGCCAGCATGCAGGGTATTGATCTTGACCCCTCACAGGTCGAGACCAACATGGTGCTCTTTTCCCTCAAGAATATTCCGGCGGATGAGTTCGTCAAACGGCTGCAGGACCGGAGCGTCCTGGTAAATTCCATGGGACCGGACCGGGTACGCCTGGTCACTCACAAGGAAATCACCTCCGAAGACATAGAAAAGGCCCTGAACCGGATCCAGGACGCCCTTAAAGTGTAAGACTGACAGAAAACCTGTATTTGGCCGGTACAAGAGTTGGATTGGTTGCAGCCCACCCATTTTTGGTGGGCCTTTTGTTTTTCCCTTAATATTGCATGAAAAATCCCTAAAATTGCGGATTGTTACAAAGGATAACCGTGCTAAAACCTTGAATGAAAACCGGATAGCCCTCTTCACGGTTCATCGTTGACCGTTGGAAAAAACTACTGGGAGGAAGGTAAACTTTAGAATTGAAGTAAGTTAGTACCGGGACGGCAGCCGAATAGGTGACACGATGTGGTTAAAGGTAACAGGGTGGAGAGTGGGGTTTCACAACATGACGGATCTTCGTTACCTGATAGCTGAAGGTACGCTGAAAAAGATGCTGACATATTTTACTGACGCCACCGGGTTGGCGGCTATGGTTGTCGCTGTTGACGGCGAATCAATGGTCTTTAACACCGGGGAGCAGACTGAATTCTGTTCCCTGGTCAGAAGCTGTCAGCAGGGGAGGTCCAAATGCAGGGCGTCTTACCAGCGCGCCGGCATTTTCGCCGCCCGGTACGGAGGGCCATATTTTTTTCGCTGCCAGGCGGGACTGGTCGGCTGGGCAGCGCCCATTATTGTGGACCGGCAGCACCTTGGCTCCGTCATTTGCGGGCAGGTGCTGCTGTGGGATCCCGATCCGTTCTTCCTGGAGGAACTGGAAGAATTAAACTGTGATCTTCAGGTGGACAGGGATCGCCTGTTGAAGGCGGTTCGGAATCTGCAGATCATTTCGGCGGAGAAGGCACAGGCTGCCGCTGAGCTGTTGTTTTCCGTTTGTGGTCACGTGATCGCGAGCAGTTTGGAGACCGTTCGCCAGCAGCGGATGATTTCCGAACAACAGGCCAAAATCGGCGAGGAAATCCGGGCCCGAAAACTGTTGGAAAACATGCTGGAGAATATCCAGACCCAGGAGGCCAACCGTTTTTCGCTGAAGCGGGAACAGGATTTGCTGGCCAAGGTCCGGACCAATGACCGCGAAGGCGCTTACCAGCTTCTGGATGAACTGCTGGCGGATATTGTGGAACAGACCGCCGGTCGGGCCAAGCTGGTCAAGGCCCGGCTGCTGGAATTGTTTGTGGCCTTGTCCCGGGCTGCGGTAGAGGGCGGAGCCAGCCTGGAAAAACTGTTTGGTTTGAAATACCACTACCTGGAAGAGCTGGATGACCAAAACACGATTGAGGAAATGTTCTTCTGGATCAGAGATGTTCTGGGCCATTTTATGGACAATGTCTATGATCCAAAGGATCTCAAGAATGCGCAAACAATCGTGGAAGCCATCAACTTTATCCGGTCAAATTACCGGGAGAAATTCGGTGTCGAGGATGTGGCCCGGGTGGTCTTCTTGAGTCCGAACTATCTCGGATATCTTTTTAAACAGGAACTCGGTTGTACAGTTTTGGATTATGCGACCCGGGTCCGCATTGAACATGCCAAAACCCTGCTGGCCAACCGCGGCCTTAGCATCAGCGAAGTTGCGGACAGTGTGGGGTTCAGCGATGTCAGCTATTTCAGCAAAGTTTTCAAGAAGATGGAAGGGGTATCGCCCGGTCAGTTTCGTTCCCATCAACGATATCCGATTCTTTAACTTAGGAGGCTGCAGTTGTGGACAGGTTGGAACAATTGGCCCTGGCCATTGTGGCCGGGGAGGTCAAGGTCCTTCCCGGGCTTCTCAGCCGGGCCATCAAAGAGGGATATACGCCGCAGCTGATTCTTTACGACGGGCTTTTGTCCGGGATGGAAGTAATCAGTGACAAATACCGGGAGGACATGATTTATATTCCGGACGTCCTGATGGGGGCCCGGGCGATGCAGGTTGGTTTGAAGTTGATCAAACCGCTGATGGCCGCCGAAAAGCTGACCGATAAGGGGAAAATAGTAATCGGTACTGTGGCCGGGGATATCCATGACATCGGCAAAAACCTGGTGATTCTTCTCCTGGAGAGCTTCGGGATCAACGTCGTCGATCTCGGGGTGGATGTTACCCCCGAAAACTTTGTCAATGCCATTAAAAAACACCAACCGGGAGTGGTCGGGTTGTCGTCACTGCTGACCACAACCCTGCCGGCCATGAGAGAAACGGTAGAGGCGATAGAGATGGCTGGCATCAGGGATCAGGTGAAAATCCTGATTGGGGGCGGCCCGGTCACCAGGACCCTGACGTCCGAGATTGGGGCGGATGCCTATGCCTCTGACGCCCGTAGGGGCGCGGAAGTGGCGGTTAAACTTCTGCAAGAGATGGGGGACCGACCTTTCACCGGGGGCTGTGCAACCAAGGTGGCGGGCAATTAGAACGCCGGAAAGAGGTGCCGGCCGGGGGGACTGTCAATTCAATCGGGTTGGGTGACAAGGGTGGGATTCTCCCACCCTTTATTTTCGAAATAGTTGTGATTTTTCATGAAACTGTGGGATTTTACAAAGGGCGGTTCTCGAAATTAGTCGAATCTTCCCCCAAGGTATGAAACTGAAACAAAACAGACTACAGCCTTTTATGGGAGGTCGACGTATGGCACCAGAGTTTAGCGAAATTCGAGATGCAGTCGTAAACGGAAACAAGAAACAGGTTGTTGACCTGGTTCAGGAGGCTGTCCAAACCACTGATCCAATGTCAATCATAGATGGGGCTCTGGCTAAAGGCCTGGAGGTAGTCGGCAGCAAATTCGAGGAAGGGGAGTTTTTCCTGCCCGATATGATGCTGGCCGCCCAGGCCATGGAAGCAGCCATCAACATTTTAGAACCCATGCTGCAGAAGGGTTCCCAGACAACCCTGGGAAAAATCGTCATTGGCACTGTGGAAGGGGACATTCATGAGATCGGCAAAAACATCGTAATCCTAATCCTGAAGTCAGCCGGGTTTGAAGTGTTCGACCTGGGAGTAAATGTTCCTTCCGCCCGGTTTATCGAGGCGGTAAAAGAGAGGGGAGCGCAGATACTGGGGATCTCCGCCCTGATGACCACAACGATCGCCAAACAAAAAGAAATCATTGACATGCTTGCCGCAGAAGGTCTAAGGGATAAGGTCAAGGTGATGGTAGGCGGAGCGCCGATTACCCCCGAATGGGCGGAGCGAATCGGAGCCGATTCATACTCACCTGATGCCATTGTTGCCGTCCGTGAGGCCAAGCGGCTGCAGGGGTTTCAATAGACAAAAGCGCAAGGGGGAGCCAGTAATGGTAAGATCCAGATGTCGTTTGCAGATATTGACGGAAGCGGAAATCGCCAGCGTTCATGATACATCGTTGAGGGTGCTGGAGGAAATCGGAGTCAGAGTAGAGGGTGATCGGGCCCGCAGCCTGTTGTTGGATAATGGCTGCCAGGCCGGAAAGGACAACCTGATCCGGATCCGGGGATCCCTGGTGAATAAGTTGCTGGAAGTTCGAGTTTCCGAGTTTACTTTGTATGGACGCAATCAAAACCAAAACATTACCTTTGGCCAAAACAAGGTGTATGCCCATAATTTTGGCAGTGTGCCAACCCTGACGGACATTGATTCCGGGGAAAGGCGGGAGGCCACACTTGAGGATCTGGCCAATCTGATAAGGCTCAAGGATGCCCTTCCCAACTGCCATGGGGTGTACCCCCTGGTAACGCCCCGGGATGTGGAACCCCGGTTGACACAGGTTGTGACCGGAGCTTACCTGGTGCGGAACACCAGTAAGCCTTTGCTGGTATCCACCTCTGATGCGGATGAAACCCGCTACATCGTCAAGATTTTGGCCAGGGTCGCCGGCGGGGAACGGGAGCTCCAGGAGAGGCCGTTAGGGGCAGTCATGCTGTCTCCGGTCAGCCCTCTGACATTTACCGCCGAGGTTACGGAAGCGATCCTGGACACGGCAGCAGTCGGGGTGCCCCTGCTCAGCCTGCCCTGCCCCATCTGCGGCCTGACCGCTCCCATGTCCCTGGCAGGCGGTCTGACCTCGCAAAACGCCGAAAGCCTGGCGTTTTTCGTCCTGGCCCGGTTGGCTAATCCGGCTGTTCCCCTCATATACGGAGCGCGGCTCGGATTTGCGGACATGAAAAGCGGAGCGGCCATGGACGGCAGGCCGGATAAGGGCATGACCGGGGCCTGCGCTACCCAGATGGCCCACTTCTACGGGATGCCTTCAGACGTTTATGGGATGGCGACCGCGGCCCACGTTTCCGATATCCAATCCGGTTATGACAAGGCCATTAGCGGCCTGACTGCAGCCCTGGCGGGGGCAGACCTTGTTTCCGGAATTGGCTGTGTCGGCCATGCAATTCTCACCAACTACGAACAGGTCGTGATTGACAACGAAATATTCGATGCCGTGTTTAAGGTCCTGAAAGGGTTCGAAGTAAACGAGGATTCCCTTGGGTTAGAGGTTCTGAAAGACGTAATGCTTGAGGGAGGGAATTTCCTGGCTCAGGAACACACCCGGCGCTACCTGCGGGCCGGAGAGATCTGGAAGCCGGAGATCGGCAACCTGATCGGATGGGAGGACTGGCAAAAAATGGACCGGGAGTCCGTTGTCGATCGGGCCAAGAAACGGGTCAAGAAGATTCTGGCGGAGCATCAGGTGGTACCTCTTGCCGCTGAGGTTGATCGCGACATTGACGCAATCATGGATGAGTGCCGCCGGGAACTGGTGGGTTGATAACCAAAGCTTACTTCTAAAATTACTAAGGAGGCGCATCCGATGTCCGATACCAGCACAGCCCGTAACCTGAAAAAGCGCGAAATAACACCGCTCACCGACGCTGAGAGTCAAGCCATCACTGAAATCGTAACCGAAGCCGAAGTCAAGACGAAGGAATGGAAGAAAGCGAAAAAGGGGGCTTAAGCCATGCGATCAAGCGGGGCAAGGGCACTGACCATTTTAAGCAATGAGACTGTCGAAAAGATTCACCAGGCGACACTGCGTATTCTTGAGGATATTGGTGTAACTGTCAGCAGCACCCGGGTCCGCGACCTTCTGGCCGGCCATGGGTGTACCGTAACCGGCGATAGGGTCCAGTTTCCGGCTCGCGTCGTGGAGACGATCCTCGGTTTATCCGCCCCGGAAATCGCGCTTCATTCCCGGACCGGGAAATACCCGCCGGCACGCTTTAATGGCAGGTTTATGGCTCATAACATGGGGGCGTGCAGCACAATTACGGATTTGGAGACCGGCGGCCAGCGGAAGTGCACTATGCAGGATCTGGCAGATACGAGCCGACTCCTGTCAGCTATGGACAACGTGACCGGGATTACTCCTTTGGTTTATCCTCAGGATATCCCGCAGGAGACCGCCCAGATCCGGATGCTTCATGTATTGCTGCAAAATACCGAAAAACCCCTTGTGGGTCCCGGTGTCACCGGCGGAATTGAAGTAAAGTACATGAAAGAGATGATGCGGGTTCTGGCGGGCAGCGACCAGAACCTTCGGGAAAAACCACTGTGGCTGGTGGGGATCTCACCGATCAGCCCCTTACAGTTTTCCGAAGATGTTTGTGATGCCATCTGGGAAGCAGCCAGTGGAGGCCTGGTAATGAGCGTCCTTTCCTGCCCGTTGGCGGGCTTAACTTCTCCGATCACTTTTGCCGGCTGCCTCACCCAGCAAAATGTGGAGGTCCTTGTTTTCCTGACCATTGCCCGCCTGATCGATCCGCAGGCGAAGGTAATGTATTCCGCACGCCTGATGTTCCCAAATATGAAACTGGGAATGACGGCGCAGGGAATACCCAATTTTGGCCTGGCAGGAGCCTGTGCGGTGCAGCTGGCGCACCGGTACGGGCTGCCTTCAAACGTGTATGGTCTCGGGAGCAGCGCCCTCGTCAGCGATGCCGCCTGCGGTTACGAAAAAGCCATTAACGGCATTCTACCGGTTCTGGCAGGCACTGAATGGCTGTCGGGGGTGGGTTCTCTTCTCAACGGATTGTCGACGAGCTACGAACAGGTGGTTATTGATAACGAAATCCTCGGGTTTCTGTACTATGCCAGCCGAGAGCTTGATGTCAGTGATCAAACTCTGGCGGTCGAGGTTATTAATGATGTGATGAACGGGGCTAATTTCCTTGACCATCCCCACTCATTCCAGTATATAAGGTCTGCCGAGGTGTTTGACTTTGCTTCCGGGTTGGGCAACACCCGCAGTTACGAAGAATGGGTAGGCCGCGGCATGAAGACAGTTCAGGATGAGGCAAGGGACCGGGTGCGGCAGGCGCTGGCCACCTGTGAGGTGGAGCCCCTGACTGCGGAGCAGGATCGGGCTCTGGCGGAGATTGTTTCCCGCGTGGAATTGGAAAAGGGAAAAGGCAGCAAGGCTTAGGTTAAAGTGCTGTCAACCGAGCAGTTTCAAACCTCATGTCTGGGTTTATAAAAATACACCATGGGGGATCGTTGATGAAGAATTATATAGAGGTGCACAATGGTGCACTTGTAATAGACGGGCATAGCGATATCCCACTAGATATCCTGTACAACCGAAACCGTATCCCGGATATTGTGTTCGCCCGAAACAGTGGAGATAACAACACCTTACGGGCCAAACATATACCTGTGCTTAATAAGGGAAAAGTGAATATTATTTTTGCCAACTTGTATTCCGAATTGATTCCGGAAGGCTCCCTCAAGCAGGTTATGCTTGAGTTGGGTGATTTATTTCAACAGATGGATGAAACAGGGACCATACTTATTTGCTCAAAAAAGAATCTCGAAGAAGTGCTATCAGCGGGGAATATGGGGTTTGTACTTTCCCTGGAGGGGATGGAACCCCTTGGTAAAGACCTCACCTTGCTAAAAGTGTTTTACAGACTGGGGTTGCGCAGTGCCATGCTTACATGGAACCGGCGGAACTATTTTGCCTCCGGAATTGATGACACTGGCGGGTTGAGCAAATTGGGGCGAGAGGCCGTTATCGAAATGGAACAGATGGGAATTATTGTTGATATATCCCACTTGAATGAAGAGGGTTTCTGGGAGGTCATCCGGTTGGCAAAAAAACCGGTTATAGCGTCTCATTCCAATGCCCGTACTCTTTACGACCATCCAAGAAACTTAACTGACGCCCAAATAAAGGCAATTGTTGATACCGGCGGCGTAATTGGCCTCAATGGGTATTTTACTGCGGAAACTAACAGGGCATCACTTCAGACCTACATGGATCACCTTGAGTATATGCTTGATTTGGCCGGGGAGGATCATGTGGGACTTGGATTGGACTTTAACGGTTATTTTGGCGCGGAATTTGAAGTGACCCCCGGGTTGGAAGACGCCGGTAAGATTCCCGACATTACACAAGAGTTGGTATCTCGGGGCTATAACGAAGTTGTCGTTCACAAGTTACTGGGGAAGAATTTTTTGCGTATATTGGAGACCGTGCTGGAGTAGTATGCGCCGGTTGTGAGTGTTGGAAAAGGTGAACAGCATGCGACCAGTTTGGGCAGAAGTAAACTTGAGTTCCATTGCCCACAATTTTCAGGAAATACGCAGGGTTATTCCCAAGCCCACAAAGGTTATGGCTATAGTAAAGGCTAACGCCTACGGCCATGGCGCAGTGCCTGTAGCCAGGAAGATTTTAGAAGCAGGTGCTGATTACCTGGGAGTGGCCCTTCTGGCGGAAGCAATAGAGCTAAGAGAGAACGGTATTAATGCTCCGCTCTTGATTTTGGGTTACACGCCGGAAGAGGAATATCCAACAGTAATAAAAAAAGCAATAACACAAACCATCTTCAGTTATAAACAGGCAAAAGTTTTGAGCAAAATCGCCGAGGCCATTAATGTGCCTGCCAAAGTTCATATCAAAATCGATACTGGTATGGGCAGGATCGGCTTTAAGCCCGTCCACGAAACCATCCGCGAGATTAAGGCCATATCCCGGCTGCCCTTGGAAATCGAAGGCCTTTTTACCCATTTGGCAAAAGCGGATGCTAAAGATAAAACATTCAGCCGGTTACAATTGGAAAGGTTTTTATGGGTCTGCCAGGAAGTCCTGAAGGCGGGTGTTACAGTAAAACTTAGACATATCGCCAATAGTGCGGGGATTATTGACATGCCTGAGACTCATCTTGATCTGGTTCGTCCGGGTATCATGCTTTATGGTTTATACCCCTCGAAAGAGGTTAATAAAGAGAAAGTCAAGCTTCAGCCAGCCATGTCCCTGAAAACCAGAATAGTTCATCTCAAGGAAGTGGAGGCCGGTACCGGTATTGGTTATGGTTGCACCTACGTAACCAGGGGTCCCGCTTTAATTGCCACCTTGCCTATCGGATACGCTGACGGTTATTCCAGGCTTTTATCCAACAAGGGGATGGCTTTAGTCAGAAGTCGTAAAGTACCGCTAGTGGGTAGAATCTGTATGGATCAGTGCATGCTGGACGTTTCCGGTGTGGAAGCGGTGGTTACGGGGGATGAGGCGGTACTTTTTGGTCAACAGGGCAACACGGTCATCTCGATAGATGAAGTGGCGGCCCGGGCTCAAACTATAATTCATGAAATTGTGTGCAAGGTAAGCAACCGAGTTCCCAGGATTTACATTTAACCCACGAGCGGATTCGCAAATCATATTACAAGAGGAGGATTTCAATGACTTTTACCAGCACTGCTCTCAATTTGAAGGTTTTAAGTCAGGAGGCGATCGAGTCAATTCACCAAGCCTCCGTTCAAATTCTGAGCAACACCGGGGTAAACGTTGATTCTGAGAGGGTCAGAGCCCTGCTGGCTGATCACGGTTGCCGGGTAGATGGGGACAGGGTGAGGATCTCGGTTGAATTAATTGAAAAAATAATCTCCCAACCAATGCCCAAAATGGTGATTCACTCCCGAACAGGCAAATATCGCTCAACCCGAAAAGGGCGGGGATTTATGGCTCAAAACATGGGATCGGTTAGCAAGATACTGGACTTGGAGACAGGGAAGTTGCGCCTTTGTACTATCGAAGATTTGGTCAAGACGACCCGGTTATTGGATGCTACGGGAGAACTGGATGCAGTAATGCCGTTAATCTACCCCCAGGAGATTGGGCAGGAGATGGCACAGATCCGAATGGTTGATTTTGCCCTCCAGAACACCGAAAAACCGTTAATCGCCCCGGGAGTAACAGGCGGTATTGAAACAAGATACATCCTGCAAATGTTTGCTGTCGTTGCCGGGGGTGCAGCGGAACTGAGGGCAAGACCCCTAACTGTCATTCCTATTTCCCCAATCAGCCCTCTTACCTATTCAGGGGATGTGTGTGACGCCATCTGGGAGGCAGCGACGGCCGGAGCGCCAATGTACGCGCTGCCCTGTCCCAACGCCGGACTGACCGGTCCTATCACCATGGCCGGATCTCTGACCCAGCAGAACGCGGAAATTCTCGGGTTTACAATTATTTCCCGTCTGATTAACCCGGCAGCGCCGGTCATTTATGCGGCCCGCCTCATGTACGCCAATATGAAGTCGGGGAACACCACCATGGGAATTGTCAATTTGGGGCTGGCCGGTGCGTGTGCTGTGGAACTAGCTCACTTTTACGGTATGGAATCAAACGTGTACGGCCTGGGGACCAGTGCTATTGCCGCTGATGCAGCCTGCGGCTATGAGAAGGCTGTCAACGGGATTCTCCCCGTGCTCACAGATACCGATTGGCTGTCGGGAACCTCTGCGCTGCTGGACGGGCTCACTGCCAGCTATGAGCAGATAGTGATTGACAACGAGATTTTAAAGATGCTGCGATATGTCAGCCGGGAACTTGTCGTTGATTCAGATACCATTGCCGCCGAGGTTATCGCGGATATCATGAACGGGCAGAACTTCCTGGGACATCCCCATACGTTCAATTACATCCGGAGTGACGAAGTATATGATTATGCATCCGGGTTGGGAAACAGCCTAGGTTATGACGAATGGGTGACTGGAGGTTCCAAAACGACACAGGACGTGGCCCGGGAACGTGTAAAGGAAATCCTGGCTTCTCATGAGGTAAAACCGCTCACCGATGCCCAGAGCAAGGCCATTGCTGAAATCGTGGCCGAAGCTGAAGTGAAGACGAAGGAATGGAAGAGGAAAAAGAGAGGGGCTTAAGACAACCAGCATTGTTCCACGGGCAGAGTAGGAAAAAGTAAAGGCAGCAAAGCTTAGTTTATAGTGCTGTCAAACGGATTGGTGCCATCCGTTCTAAAGGTGATGGTTGGGATCCGGAACGGATGATTTGAAGTTGGGGAAAGGGGGGATGGAAACCCCGAAGCGCGCCTCAATTAATCCAGCGAAATAATACCGATCAGTCATCAATCAAGACAGGGGTGTGGACTTCCGGGGAAAACCGGAGCGCGCGAACTTATAGCAACAGTTTCCGGAACATGAGACATGAGACAGTTTCGACAAAAGAAGAGGAGGATTAAAGCGTGAAAGGTGCTATCAGTGTACTTGACTATCTCATAATTCTTGGCTACTTTGTGGCCGTAATCTACATCGGGAAGTGGGCCTCCTCCAAGGTAAAGACGGCTGAGGATTTTCATCTGGGCGGCCGCGCCATGGGTAAACTGGAAACAGCTTTAAGTACTGCAGCAACCGACTTTGGTGGATCCGGACTGGTTGGTGCCGCAGGCCTTGCGTATGCGATTGGTTTGGCCGGCGGTTGGTGGGATTTGGCAGCGACTCCGGCATGGATCATCCTTGGTCTGACCCTGGCTGCTGGTTTCAGGCGGCTAGCATTGTGCACGGTACCGGAGTTTCTGGAAAAACGGTATGGGGCCAGCACCCGAATTATTGCCGCTGTCTTCCACATTGCCGGTACCACGTTTGGGATCACGGCGCAGACGATCGTTGCGGCGCTTGCGTTTACCACACTCACCGGGATCCCGGAAAAATACACCGTTTTAATTGCATCCATCGTATTTGTGGCCTACACGGCGGCCGGCGGCTTGGTGGCCGTGGTCTGGACCGACGTGATGCAGTACTTCGTCCTGATGGCGGGTGTCGTCATTGCTTTGCCTCTTGCTATTGTCAAGGCCGGTGGATGGGGAAACATCACCACTACCGTTCCGGCGTCATTCTGGGACCTGGGGGCCATGGGGTGGATGGAGCCGTTGGCCTGGATCGCCATGTGCTTCTTTGCGTACGGCACCAGCCAGTACTTTGTGCAAAGGCTGTTCGCGGCCAAGGATGAAGCTACGGCCAAGTTTGCCTACGTTTTCACCGGCGTTAATTATATTTTCTATGCATTCATTGTGGCCATTCTGGGGATCGCTGCTGCTGTTATTTCGCCCGGCCTGGAAAACTCAGAAATGGCCATCCCGGTCGTGATCAGGGAAGCCCTTCCCATCGGCCTCAAGGGGCTGTTCCTGGCTGCTATTCTGGCGGCAACCATGTCCACCAGTGCTTCCATGCTGACCGCCTGCTCGTCCATGTTTACGGTTGACATCTGGCAGCGGTTGATTAAAAAGGATGGAGACGACAAACACTACTTGGCGGTGGCGCGGTGGGCCACTGTCATCATCGCCATCGTTTCTCTGGTGGCCACATATTCAATAAAGGGTGTTGTCGCCCTGATTGTACTCTCCAACCTGATTTACAGCGCTGGTGTGTTCTTCCCTGTGGTATTCGGGATGTACTCGCGGAGGGTGAACGTTTACGGCGCCACCTCGGCTATTGTTATCGGTGGGATTATTGCTGTAACCTCAAAGTTCTTATGGTATGGTAAAATAGGTGGGTTGTTTGGGGCTCTTCATCCGATGTTCACCGGTTCGTTGACTGCCCTGGCGGTTCTGTTTATCGTTTCTTACCTGACACCGAAGCCGGCTGGCGACAAGGTTGCATTCCTTGACCAGATGGACGTTTCGGTTTCCGAGCTGCAGCAGCGGTTCTAAGAAATTCAAGTGGGGAGGAAAAGGTGATGCCCGATCAGGAAAACCCGGGGGTGGAAATCAATATTCTTGTTCCCATCCGAACCCTGGAAGTTGTTACTGCCCAGGTAAAGAAGGAAGGGTTGGGCATCTTTTTCCCCCGCAAGGACAACCCGGATGATGTCAGGCTGCTGTACAAGCCCTATTACCGGACAGGAGTATCCTATACCCTGGACCCCGTCCTTGGCCGCGAACACAGCGGTGAATGTGAGGTGATCGTGGACGGGCTCAGCGGCATAGGGGCAGTCCTAAAACGGGGCAGCGAGATCAGGACGGAACAACGGGAAGTGCCCCAGGCAATGGTAGTGGACTTCCAGGTGACAGTTCCGGAAGGGGTAAAGATTGCCGTCGATAACGTTGTCAAGATGGTCTACCGCAAGTACCAGCGGTTCCCCAAGTGTATCAACAGCGAGCCTGAAGTATTTTTCCGAGCCTTCTATGTCCTCCAGTGGACGAAGGGGCGCAGGCGCAAAGAAATTGTGGCTGCTGATCCCTTTGAACTTAGGGGCAAATAACCACTGTTCGTATCCCGGACCCTTCGTTCATGGAACAAAATCAAATTTGCTTAGCCGGTATGGGCCATTTAGGATCATACCGGTTTTTGTTCATATATTAGAAAGTATAAGTTTTGGGGGACCGAGAGGTTCCCATTTTTCATGGGTGACGGTCAAAACGGGGCACGGTATGACATATAATGGCATAGGGGTTTCCCGCTGCCAGAAACAGAGGTTGGGCGAAACCAATGGCCAAAAATCCGGGTGGTGGTCCGGGAGCAGCCAGCGGGAAGGATGGGGTTTCAGACAAGAAGAGGTGGTTATGGTAAAATTAACATGCCTAATCCCGCAGCCCGGGACCGGGGGACCCAATCTTTGTGGGGTGAATCCACATTGTGGAAGGGCTGTTCCCATTTCCTCAGCCCTAACCCGTCAGCTAACCTCGGCGGCTAGTAAAAGGAAAGGGGTTTTTTATGTGCGCAAGCGGTTCGGTGTGTTGTCTGTGGTCCTGGGGTTATGCCTCATCTTTGGAGCAGCTGCAGCCCTGGCTCGTTCCGTTGACAGGTCTGCCCTCAGTGCGGCCTGGGAAAAAATCGGAGGTCTAACCGGTGTAGAGCTGGCGGCAGGGGGTTCTGGTGAAGGTCTGCCAGCGGTGGCTCCGGAGGCGAAACCGGAGGTGAAGGCACAGGTTAGAACCTTGAGTGAAACTTTCCTGGACGATAAGGGTAAGCCGCTCGTCAGTCTGAAAGAGGCATTTGCGCAGCAGCCAGTGGCCTTGGACGGCCAAAAGCCCAAGGAGATTCAGGTTGCGGCAAACAAGGATACCCTCGCCGGTACCAAGGCTGTTTCGCGTGCATCCTCGATTCCCTCGGAAAAGAAGCCTCCCAAACCCGGAAAAGCAGCGGTCCCAAGGCTGGCCGCCACGGGGCGGACGGCCAACGTTAGCCGTGCCGGCGGGAGCGGCACAGTCGTCACCGCTGATGGCCGGGAACTTCGTTACCGGCGCATGTATGAGGCAGTGGCCACCGGGTATGGATCGGAAGTTGCCAAACCGGGGCGGGAACCGATTGTTGCCTGGCGTGGTCTGAAGCTGCGTCCCGGGATGATTGCGGTGGATCCGGATCTGATTCCTCTGGGCAGCAGGGTATATGTGACCGGGTATAACCATCCGAATCTACCTCAGGGGGGATTTGTGGGTCTGGCTGCTGATGTGGGAAGCGCCATTCAGGGGAACCGGATCGATATCTTCGTCGAAGGGACCCCGCGGCAGGTCTGGAGTTTTGGAAATCAAAATGTCAAGGTCTACCTGCTGGCAAGTGAGTAACCAACCGGTCCCTTGCCTCGGTGGGAAACATAGCCAATAGAATGCCAACCCCCGTCCCTTGTAACCGGGGGTTCATTTTTGGAAATTGTCATTGGCCTGCCGCTCTCGAAAAATATTTAACCATTGCGGACTTTCACGTATAATGGAAATGTAACTAGCGAGGGGGAGGAACAAATATGACCAAACGGCTGTTCAGGTCTCACAAACAGAAAATGATTGCTGGTGTTTGCGGAGGTCTAGCGGAATACTTTGAAGTTGACGTGACCCTGGTCCGGCTTCTCTGGGCGCTTTCCTTCTTTTTCGGCGGCATTGGAGCTTTCGCTTACATCGTGGCTGCGATTATCATACCCTACGCGCCCGGGGAGGGCCCATGTGACTGCTCCAACCCCGGCGATCCCGAGAGTGCCTGTGAAGCGAAGGGCGAAAGTCAGCATGTTTGCCATAACCATGATGACCGGCGCAAGATTTTCGGGTTAATCCTGGTGGGCCTGGGGCTGTACTTTACTGCCAATATGTTCTTTCCGTTTAACCTTTCTCACCGGTTGTGGCCCTTAATCCTGGTCCTGGTCGGCATATTTATTCTGTTGGAAGCTCGGAGGAAATAGCATGAGAGGACGACGAGGAGTCAAGGGATTATTCCTCATTTTTGCCGGCATCATCCTGCTTCTCAATAACTGGGGGATTATTGACTGGTCTATCTGGATGTCTTATGTCTACCTCTGGCCCCTGATTCTGGTGATCATGGGCATAAAGATGCTGTTACCCCAATCCGTCTTCACCGACCTGTTGGTGGTCCTGCTCCTGATGGCAATCCCCTTGGCCTACTATTACGGGATCGGGCCGGGCTGGGGTTGGGAAAAAGGGATGTTTTTCCACCCGCGGCCAATGCATAGTCAGAATTTCGGTTGGGAACGACAAAAACAGGCTGAGGTAACCAGGGGCACGCTGGATATTGATTTCGGCGCCGGTGAACTGAAAATGGGACCGGCTTTTGATAGGCTGTTCCGGGCGAGCTTCAGTACGATTGCCCAGCCGAAAACTGACTTCCAGGTGGTCAACGGCGAGGCACAGATCAGCATCAAGAGCCGGCCGGAATCCACGTTCAACCCCCGCTGGTCCGGTAAGGACGGGAATGAATGGGATCTGTTCCTCCAAAATGACCTGCCCTGGACAGTCACAATCGATTCCGGGGCAACCAATGGTTCCTTCGATTTTTCCCATACCCGGGTTGAATCTTTAAGCATCGATACGGGGGCCAGTAATCTTGTGGTCCGGTTGGGGGACAACGGCGGGGAAAGTTTCGTATATGTCAATGCGGGGGCGTCAGACATGACTGTCCAGGTGCCCACTTCAGCGGCCTTGAAGATAAAGATTTCTTCGGCATTGTCGGGAAAAGAGTTTGCGGGGCTGAACCTGTCAAAGCAAGGGGAATACTACGTAACGCCTAACCTGGGGCAGGCAAAGTCAACAATAAATCTCGAAATAAATACCACAGTCAGCAAGCTGCGGGTAGAAACCTATGCCCTGGCTGGTACGGGGGTTTAGGCGGTACTACCGGATAAGATCATGAGCCGGGGTGCGTGGGTGAACGCCAACCCCGGCCTTTGTTTTTTTTGAGGCGCTTTACGCCGGAACCGGTGCCAGAAGGGCATGCACTCCCAGGAATAGCGGCAAGGGCAACCGGACACCTTAGGGGTGATAAATATTTTGCTAAAAAGGGGTGCCGGAAATTGAACGCAGGCAATGTCGCGACAGCTATTGTCGACCAGTTGGCGGTTTGGGGGGTAAGAACCGTCTATGGCGTGGCAGGGGACACTATCCTGGAACTCATGCACGCCCTGGGAACGCATCAGCAGGTGGAGTTCATCACCACTCGCCACGAGGAGGCTGCTGCCCTGATGGCCTCGGCTCAGGCGAAAATAACGGGAAAGCTCGGGGTCTGTATTGCGACAAGCGGGCCGGGAGTGGCGCATTTGATTAATGGGCTGGCGGACGCTTTCCGGGATCGAGTTCCGGTTCTGGCTCTGACCGGGCAGGTGGAAACAAAATTCCTGGGAACGGAAAAGAAACAGTATGTTGACCAGCAGGAACTGGTGCGTCCGGTTGTGAATTATACGACCCTGGCTGTCAGTCCCGATTCGGTGATCGAGGTGGTGGCAAGGGCAATGAGAATAGCAATTGGCGAGAGGCGGGTGACTCATGTCAGCATTCCCAAGGACATTTTCCCCTTACCCTTCACCGGCACCATGGTAGGCCCCGGGCCTTACCTCGGGACAACGCCCCGGTCAGGGGAAGAGGTGTTGGCCGGCGCCCAGGATAAACTGAACCGGGCCCAACGCCCGGTGATAGTGGCCGGCGCCGGTTCCAGGGAGGCGAGTCAGCCGGTACTGGAATTGGCGGAAAAATGGCAGGCGGGGGTCATTACAACAATTCCCGCCAAGGGAGTTATCCCCGAAGATCATCCCTTGGCTCTGGGTGGACTTGGGGAGGGGGGCAGCGAGGCCGCCACGGAGGCACTCAAACAGGCCGATCTGGTTCTGGCGGCCGGGGTGAACTGGTGGCCGTCGGCTTATGTTCCCTCCAACCCGAACATGATTCAGGTGGACATCAACCCGGTCAACATTGGCGGCAAACAGCCAGTGGATTTCGGAGTGGTGGGGGATGTCCGGGATGTGCTGCCTCGGTTTACTTCCCTTCTGACCCACTTTCCCAAACCGGAATGGGTGCAGGTCATTGCCGACGCCCGGCGGCGGTGGTTTGACAGGGTTAAACAGGAAGCCTCCCCCGGGGGGTTCCCAGTGGCTCCGGCGGCCTTGATGGCGGCATTGGGCCGGAATGCTGACCCGGACGCAATTTTCTCCCTGGATGTCGGCGATCATGTTCTCTGGTTTAACCGCGTTTTTGAAGCCAAGCGCCAGCGGGTGCTGGTGTCGGGAAAGTGGAGAACGATGGGTTTCGGCCTGCCGGCGGCGCTGGCCGCCAAGATCTGCCGGCCTGACCTCCAGGTGATTGCCGTTGTCGGCGACGGGGGAATGGGAATGGTGCTCGGAGAGTTCACAACTGCTGTCAGATATGGTCTCCCCGTGACCGTGGTGGTGGTCAACAACGGTTATCTGGCCATGGAAAGGAATCGCCAGAAGGTAGCCAACCTGGCCTTAATTGGCACTGACCTGACCAACCCCGACTGGGCCGAGTTCGCCCGGATTTGTGGGGGGGCGGGTTACAAGGTGGAGGCAGCGGAGCAGTTGGACCAAGTCCTGACGGAAGCCATCGCCTGTGGCAAACCTTCTCTGGTTGATGTTGCCACCAGTGACACGATTTTACCGACAACCACTGTCTAGTATTATGTGGCCTGCTATCCTGGGAAACGGAAGCACGCTTTACTGCTCAACGGATTGCAGCTGATTTTGGCTGTGCGCCTGATCAAATTCGGCGACAGAGCGGCAAATGACGAGCAATCGTGACAATTACATATAGTTTTGTACATTTTTTGACATAACCGGTTGACTATGCCTCACCCAAATTGCTAAGATAGTCATGTGAAGGCAATTTGTGGAAGGCTTTTCGATCGGGGGAATGACATGTTTCAATATTTTTTTTGGGTAGCTATAATTGGAGGATGCTTCATTTCCCTCGCCCATTTTTGGCATGAATACATTCCTGTCGAGCCCCGGACTATTTACATGAGTACGGGGCTGGTTTCCTTTTTGGCACTGATATTCCCTTTCGTTTTCGGGGCTTTTGGCGGAGTGGTAACGGCAGTAATCTATTTCCCGGTCCTCGGCCTCACCGTCTTTTTCCTTAGCTTGAGGGAAGAGCGGTCCCCTGACGAGGATTTAGGCAGGGGTTCCCCAGTTTTTGAAGGATTAGTAGGCGCGGTTGATCCTGACGTAGAAGTGCCGAAAGCGGGTCCGGAAGCTGCTTCCGAATCTGCTTCAGAAGCCATTGTGGAAGAACGCGCGCTAGAAGCTGAAGAAGAGGAGCCCGCACCGGAAGCCGTGGTGGAAGAACTCAAGCCGGAGGCAGTGGCGGAGGAGATGCCTGTGCCCGAACCGGCTGGGGATAACCAGCAATTTGATGTTCCGATAGAAAGTCTCTGGGAAGCGGCGGCTGCTGTTGAGGCCGAGGAACCTGAAACGCTCGGGGCTTTGCTCTCACTCGAAGAGTGTGTTTCCAAAGGCTTTGACGCCAAGTGCCAGGGTGACCTGGGCCTGGCCGCTTTCTATTTTGATGAGGCTCTGGCAAAGGGACCCGACGATGACTTGGCCTTTTTCCTGGCCCTTGATTTGAGTACGATTTGGAACGAACTTGGGCAATTAGAGAAAGCGGTTGAGGTGTTACAACAATTCCTTGACGGGAAGGGGGAAATCAGGCCGGAACAAAGGCGTGAAGTTGAGCGCCATCTAAGTTACCTGTCTGAATTATGTGGTGCTCAGCCAGTTGGCGACATTCCCCAATGAAAAAAATCGAACAGGAAAATTGGGGTTGTGTTCTTGAGTTATTATAAATTTGGAGGAAGGGAGCTTGAACAAGATGAAGAAGAGTCAGGTTGTTATTGGTCTGCCTGTTATGAGCGTCTCCGAAGGTCAGCAGATCGGTGAGGTAAAAGACCTGGTCGTAAATCCCCAAACTTTTACGGTCGATTACATCCTGGTCAGTCCTGAGCCCTGGTACATGGGCATGCGGACCATGGCTTTCGGTGCTGCCATTGGCATAGGGGAGTACGCCCTGACAGCGGAAAAATCCTCGGCCATTTCCATGATCAGCTCCAACGAGGCCGTGGCGAAACTCCTGGACGGAGATGTCCGAATTAAGGGGACCCAGGTGATCACCAAAAAAGGTAGGATGGTAGGCACGATCGGTGATTTCTACCTTGACGAAGAAACAGGCAAAATAACCGGCTATGAGCTTTTACCGGCGCAGGGCAATCAGGTAATGGGTATTATTCCCGCGGAAATAGTGGTTACCCTGGGTAAAAAAATGACTGTAGTGGAAGACAAAGTTGATACCAGTTTAATGAAAGATTTTGCCGATGGGGGATGGGACAGCCCCGCTGCCTCAGACCTCGCCGGTTCGGTCACCGATCAAGCCAAGAGTGAAGCCACGCGCCTGTTCGAGGAACGGCAGCAGCAGTACCTGCTGGGTCGAACTGTGGCCAAGACAATTACTGACGACCAGGGTAACATCCTGGCTGCTGAGGGGACAGTTGTCACCGAGGAACTGATCGATCGGGTTGTTGCCGGTGGCAGGTACCTGGAACTGTCCATGAATACCCGGGGGTAGTTGGAGGCGGACCGCTAGATGCATTCCCAAACAAATAAGTTGCTTGCCGGGAGGTTTTTTGTTGTTCAGTCGGCCATCACCATTGTGATGGCCAGCCTGATGGCTTACCTTCCTTACCACGGAAGGGTTCCCCCGGGGATTTTTCTAGGGGGCACCAACTTATCCGGGCTGACCAAAGAAGAGGCTTTGCATGAAGTCGACCTTTGGGCCCGGCAGCGGGGAGAAGGATTCCTCCTCGATATCAACGGGCGTGGGTACTGGATTTCTTACAAGGCAATCGGAGTCACATACCCGTTTCGGTCCGTTTCCGCAGATGTCGCCGCAATGGTGGAGAACGAAAACGCCCCAGCGCGGCCAAGTGTTGTGGCATCAGCTTTTCGTACATTGCGGTCAGCAGTGCACCCAATCAGACTTAACCAGGTACCGGAATACGATCCGGCCAGGATTGACACCGTATTGAAGACGATTGCTGCTGCTGCGGCACGACCGGCAATGAATGCTACGGTCAACTGGCGCGACAACCGGTTGGAAATAGTCCCGGAACAGGCGGGTCGGGAGCTGGATATAGCCGCAACGTTAAGACAAATCGAAACGTACCTTCAGACCAACGGCACAGGTACGATTCAGGCCCGGGTCAAAGCCGTTGAGCCAGAAATAACGGCAGCCAAACTGCGGCAGGCCCGGGATCTGGTGGGAATTTACGTTACCCGGTTCAACCCGAACCAGATTAACCGGACTCACAATATCAGGTTAGCCTCCAAGGCGTTGAGCGGCGCCCTGGTGCCACCCGGGATGACTTTTTCTCTCAACGAGCGGCTCGGGCCCAGAGGTAAAGAGATCGGCTACCGGGAAGCACCTGTCTTTAACAACCAGAAAGTGGTGAAAGATGTCGGAGGGGGTATATGCCAGGTTGCCACAACCTTGTATAACGCCGTTCTCCAGGCCGGGTTTCCCGTGGATGAGCGGGCCCCCCATTCCAAACCGGTCACATACGTACCGTTGGGGCAGGATGCCACTATTGCCGGCAATCTGATCGACTTGAAGTTTCACAACCAGACCCCTTACCCGGTTTTAATAGTGGCTTCAGTGGATAACGACCGCCTCACGGTGGCCCTGTTCGGCCGGCAGACTGGCCGGCAGGACGTGAAAATTGTAACGGAAAATGAAGAAGTGGCACCCCGGGTTGTGGTGCGTACCGATCCCCAACTTGCTCCCGGGGAGACGAAGGTCCTTAGCAAAGGGGCCCCGGGCTACTATGCCAACGTTTACCGTGTCGTCAGCCAAGACGGAAAGGTGACTGCTAAAGAGCTTGTGTCCCGCGACTTTTACCGGCCAAGGAACACGGTACTGGCGGTGGGCCCCAAACCTCCCGCCGGCAAGTGAGCACACGGCAAACCAAGAGTAATTACTGTTCCGGCCTCCGGGGTATGCTGACGGCGGCCGGTTTTTTATCATGCCGCAATATGGTGATGGCTGTTTCCGGACAGGCAGTCTGGCAGTTTCCGCAAACAATGCAGCCTTCGATACGAGGTTTGACCCCGGGCGCTCCATTGAAAGCCAGTTGTTCGGACCATTCGATGACGTGGGTCGGGCATTTTTGAATGCATAAACCGCAGCCTTTACACAATTCCGGAAAGAAATTGAATGTTCCCTTCTCGTTCTCAAAGGTTGTCGCCGCCCAATCACGTTCCATTTAAATCGCTCCCCTTGTTTTTGGTCTTTAGTTTCTACCGTCCGGGGAGGGAATATCCGGGCAGCACTGGGACTGGCGCCCGAAAAATAATGACGTTCGTACCCTATGGGAGGGGGCACAACTAATGGAGCGAATAATTCTCCATTGTGACCTGGATGCCTTTTATGCCGCAGTGGAACAAAGGGATCACCCGGAATTGACAGGGAAGCCCGTAATTGTCGGGGGCAACCCCGGATCGCGCGGGGTGGTCAGCACCTGCTCCTATGAGGCACGCAAGTATGGGGTTCGCTCCGCCATGCCCCTCGCGGAAGCACGGCGGCGGTGCCCGGAGGCCATTTTTGTCCCGGGTTCGATGAGCCGCTACCGCGAAGTGTCTCGGGCCGTTTTTGCGGTTTTTCACCGCTTTGCCCCGGTGGTGGAACAGGTGTCCATCGATGAGGCCTTTCTAGACTTGACCGGGTGTGGGCGCCTATGGGGTTCACCAACGGAGTTGGCCCAAAAGCTGAAGGAAGCGGTAACAGCCGAGGTGGCCCTGACGGTTTCCGTCGGGGTGGCCCCCAACAAGCTGTTGGCCAAGATAGCTTCCGAGCTCGAGAAGCCGGATGGGCTGGTAATCGTCGACCCGGAACGTGTGGAGGAGTTCCTGGCTCCCCTTCCTGTTAACCGGATTTGGGGTGTAGGTCCCCAGACCGCAGCTATCCTGAAAAAGGCTGGGATCAAAACTGTAGGTGCCCTGGCCGAAGCCCGCCCGGAGGTTGTCGAAAAGCTGGTCGGACTCCAGATGGCCCAACACCTTCAGCTTCTTGCCAGAGGAGCGGATTTCAGTCCAGTAGTAGCGGGTGGGCCGGCCAAATCCGTCAGCCACGAATGCACCTTTTCCCGGGACGTAGACTCCGTGGAGGCGCTGCACACCACTCTCCTGCAGTTGGCCCAGCGGGTCGGCAGGCGGCTGCGGAAAGGTAAAATGGTTGGGAAAACAGTGACAATAAAACTCCGCTACGCGGATTTTGAGACGGTGTCCCGGTCCGCTACCCTGTGCAACCCCACATGTGACGACCTGGAGCTCTACCAAGAGGGCTGCCGGTTGATGGAGGCGCTGGTAATTTCCGGTCGAAAGGTCAGGCTGCTGGGGTTGGGAGTCAGCCGACTGACAGGTAGTGGAGATAACCTTCAGCTCAGCCTGGTGAAGGATCAGTCTGGACTTTACCGGGCAATTGATGCCATGCGGGACCGGTACGGGGAGGGGGTAATCACCCGCGGGTCCTTGCTGCCAGCGGCTAAACCATTATCTGCTGAAAATGGTGATAAAAATCACACTCCTGAGGAAGAGGAATAGGTCAGATATTGTCGAAATATCTTGAAACCTAAATTCTGCAGAGGAGTGGTTAGCGTGACAACAAAGAAGTGCTGTCTGATTCCTTCTAATGCGGCCTGGGCCCTCTTGCGGTTGTTCATGGGATTCTTCTGGTTCATGTCCGGCTGGGAAAAACTGGGCCATCTTAACGGCAAGGTTCTCACCGGAATCCTTGGTTCCTGGATTAACGGGGCTGCCCCCAAGGTCCCACCGAACCCAAACGAATGGTATGTCAGCTTCTTAAATGGCGTTGTGATCCCGAACGCCGACCTGTTTGCCAAACTGGTTGTTTACGGCGAGATCCTGCTGGGGGTTGCCCTATTCTTCGGAGTGATTACCCGCTTCGCTGCCTTCTTGGGAATTATCATGAATGCCAACTACTTTTTTGCCGGAGCCCATACCAGCCCAGCGGTTCACGGCGTCAACGCCATTTATATTGTGGTTGAGGTTCTCCTGATCCTGGTTGCGGCCGGCCAGTATTACGGTTTGGATAAATACCTGTTTGCCCGGCTGTTCCCTGACCGATCAAATACCCTGGTCATGGGACACAGACAGTGAACTACCCCTCCCTTCGCTCCGCTCAGGAAGGGGCTTCCTGAACCAAGCGAATTCGTGGGTTTCCTGCTTCATCGTAACCCTATTGGGTTAGCTCCACAGGCGTAACTTTCCGTGGTTCCCACGGTAGGGAAGCGTCAAGCCGCTTCCAAGGCTCTCTTTAGGATGTTCCGGGCTGCGTTCACGTCCCGGTCAACTACTATCCCACAGGATGGGCATCGGTGTATCCGGACGGATAATTCTTTGGGCACTCCCGTACTACAACCTGAGCATTCCTGTGAAGTACCGGAGGGGTTTACCCTGACTACC